>Ga0256842_1000247_pt1 | contig 47439 bp, 60 predicted proteins | sample 4559240metaG_FD_185973 | JGI IMG/M metagenome (GOLD analysis project Ga0256842, IMG submission 185973) | Hydrothermal vent microbial communities from Guaymas Basin, Mexico - 4559-240 | ecosystem: Environmental > Aquatic > Marine > Hydrothermal vents | place: Mexico: Guaymas Basin | collected... | reverse complement strand
ATTGCTCGAAGGATAGATCGACGATCGGAGGTATAAAGACGATCAAGGAGCTTGGGTTAGATGCTATGGAGGTTCAGTTCGTTCGCGGAGTTAAGATGAGCGAGGAAAAAGCCAAAGAAGTTAAGATGGTTGCAGACTCCTTGGGTGTAGAGCTTTCGGTTCACGCTCCATATTACATAAACTTGAATGCTGAAGAGAAGAAGAAAGTCGAGGATAGCATAAAGAGACTGATAGATACGATCAGAGTGGGTGGTATCTTCGCAAGGAATATAGTGTTCCATCCTGGATACTACTTGAAGTCTTCGAAGGAGAGTGCATACAGAAGGATAAGAGATAACCTAAAGTCGGTGCTTGAGTTCATCGAGCAGAAAGGGTTTAGGGTCGAACTTCGACCAGAAACAACCGGAAAACCAACGCAGTTCGGAGATCTGGACGAGACCCTAAATCTGTGCCAAGAACTCGGCTTAAAACCGTGCATAGACTTCAGCCACATACATGCAAGGATGAGGGGTGCCATGAACAGCTATGAAGAATTCACGTCTTTGCTTGAGAGAGTTGAAGATAAATTAGGCAAGGATGCTATAAAAGATCTCCACATTCACGTCAGCGGGATTGAATACGGGCTGAAAGGAGAAAAAAGGCACCTAAATCTAAAGGAGTCCGACTTTAAATTCGAAGATCTCCTAAAAGCCCTAAAGGACTTCAATGCCCGTGGCATAATCATAATCGAAAGTCCGAACTTAGAAGAGGATGCGATCATGCTCAAAAAGATTTGGAAGAGCATTCGGTAGATTTATGTTTATTTGGTTTATGAACCAATAATATGGTTGTGATAAAGCTACTAACATCGCCAAGATGCCCGATGTGCCCAAAAGCCAAGAAAGTAGTTGAAAGGCTTGTTAAAGAGGATAAGAATGTAGTAGCTATCGAACTACCGGTAAACACTGAGGAAGGATTTAAAACTGCAATGAAGTTCGGAATAAAGTTCGTTCCAGCGATAATAGTAAATGATGAACACGTGATCGTAGGGGTTCCAACTTTGGATGAGCTTAGAAAAATAGTTAGAAAATACAAATAGCTAAGGAAATCTGACCGTAACTTCTTGTGATCCCGCTGGTTGTCTCGTTGGCGTTGGGACGAATTCCACTCCCTGTCTCTGCATCATTGGCTGTGGGTAGAGTTCCATAAGCTCGTAGACCTCCTCAGGCACATCCGTTGAGACGTTTAACCCCAACTTTCTCGCTGTTTCAACGGTAATCGGATAATCGTGAGTCCACCTGCCTTCGGTCAAAATCTTCGCAACCTCTCTTGCTCTTTCTTCACCCATCTTATCCTTCAACAACTCGTAGACGAATTCCCTAACCTGATTTATAGCCTTCTCCGCGATGTCTGCCATTATGAGTGTTTGATCATCCACTTCATTCGGATCCTTCTTCTTCACAGCGTTCAGAATCGATGGAGCTGGCAAATTCATCAGCTGTGGATCAACCGGTCCAAGGACAGCATGAGGATCCATTATTATCTCGTCCGCAGCCAAAGCTATCAGAGTCCCGCCGCTCATCGCGTAGTGTGGGATTATCACTGTAGTCTTTGCAGGATGATCTTTTATCGCTTTAGCAATCTGCGTTGCTGCCAGAACCAGCCCACCGGGAGTGTGCAGGATCAGATCGATCGGCTTATCCTTCGGAGTCCTCCTTATAGCTCTTAGAACTTGCTCAGAATCCTCAATGCTTATAAACCTGTAGAACGGGATGCCAAAGAGTCCGATACTCTCCTGCCTATGAATCATCGCTATAACGTTTGAGCCTCGCTTCTCGCCCATCTTCTTCATCAGTGATTGTCTCATCAGCATCAGACGGCGATACTGAAGCTGAGGTCCCAAGATAAGCCAGAATAGCAGAAGCCACCAGATCATCGATCCCAAGAATGAGAGGGGATCGTAATAGTAAGTCATAATCGTAATAATGATTGCAAAGTTATAAATTTAGCGGTTGAAAGTTTAGTCATTCCAAATCTTCCGGTTTCAGTGTTCTGTAAAAACAGCTGTAATTCCCCGTATGGCAGGCAACACCCTTCTGTTCGACTATGTAAAGTATTGCATCGTTGTCACAATCGATTCGAACTTCAACAACCTTCTGGACGTTTCCAGACGTTTCACCCTTCATCCAGAGCTTCCTTCTGCTCCTACTCCAGTAGTGAGCGTAGCCGGTTTCGAACGTTTTCTTCAGAGCCTCCTTATTCGCATAGGCCAGCATTAAAACTTCTTTAGTGTTTACATCTTGGACTATTACGGGAACCAAGCCTCTCTCGTCGAACTTGATCATGGAAAGGCGTTTGTAAAAAGTTTTATAAATTCTGCGAACTAATTTTCATTACCATGAAAAAGTATAGCACGGGGATAACACCACTCGACGCTCAGCTTGGTGGTGGCTTTCCTTCTGGGAGCGTGATTTTACTTTTGGAAGAACCGGGAGCTGGAGCTGATGTATTCTCTTTTCACTTCGCAGTAGCGGGAATAAACAATAATGAAAAGGTTTTATATATCACGACGAATGACACCAAAGATCAGATTTTGCAAAATATCAAACTCTACTTTGCGTTGGAGGATGGTGTGGCAGACAGGATTGAATTTATCGATCTCGTTTCCTCAAGACTGATCCAGCAGACAGACTCTACATCTGATGTAAAGGCTTTTTTAAAACAGATGAAGCACGATCCGTTAAAGCACGTAAAGACGACGATCAGAAGTTGCAATCATGAGAGGATAATTCTCAATAGTCTTGCATACTTCGTTTTGAATTACAACGCCGAAGATGTTGTTGAACTCATAAACGAGATGTCTCTAACGGCCAAGAAGAATGATTCCGTAATCCTCCTGTTAATGACGAAGGGGATAGCGGACGATAAGCTTGAGAATACAATAAAGTTTATGGCTGACGGAATCATCGAGATGACTATCAATGAATCTGGAAATGAAATTCAAAGATTATTAAAGATTCTAAAGCTTAAGAGAGTTTTGGTTCCAAAGTCAATTTTGAGATACGATCTCACCGATAGAGGTATAAGAATGGAGTCAGTCATGAGGGTTCTATAAGATTCGACAGCAGAGGTGGAGTCATGAGGATAATCGAGGGAACCATTGAAGTCGAATCTATCAGAGATTTCCTGAGCAAACTAAATGAGATCGAGTGCACGGTGACGTTTCTGGATGCCAACTACGTTGTTGACAGAGAGCACGTTGAGTTCGCAACTAAGAAGGCAATCAAAGCATGGAAAGAGGGAAGAAGGGTTGCAAAAACGCTCGCAATGGAGATACTGTTATACTGCGCGGGTAGAAGGCAGATATCCGATGCAATCGAAATGGGACTAAAGGAGGGACGAAACGAAGTGGTGGTAGTTGTTCTGGAAGACGAGTGCGTTGAGAGGTTAAAAGAATTAGGATTTAAAGAAAAGCCAGTGCTCAAGCTCGATAAAGCTAAGATAGATAGAATTAAGAAATTTTTCGATATAAGCGATGAAGAACTCGAAATCGTCGGTGTTGAGAAGCTATCGTTGCTCGTTCGGGAAAAGATTGCTCTTTTTGATGTTTTTAAGTCAGGCTAAAGTTACAATAACCTATCTCCAAACCGAAGAAAGACAAAGCATATTAAAGGAACTTCGAAGCGAACGTGGATGGCTTCGAATCACAAACATCTCTGTAATCGCATTTCTCGCAGAGCTTGGCGTTCTTCGTTTTCTCAGGAACAAAACCCTTCTTAAGTCTCAGAACCCTTTCGATCAGCTTTAGAACGTAATATCTCTCCTTCCTCCCAATGTCGGTAACTCTAAGTTCTCCGTCGAAGCAGTGATATATGAAACCCTTATCACAGTTTAAACCATTAGACTTCAGCAACATACAGAAAGCGGCAAGCTTGATCCTATCCCTAAACCAAATTCCCTCTTTAGGGCATCTCAGAGATAAAACAAGTGGAAATCTTTTATCCTTAAACTCTACAAGCTCGTCCAAAACACCTCTAAGCTTAATCTTTTCCGATTTTAACCTTATCTCCCAGTCAATCGGTTTCAAAAGTTCGAGAGAAGAGTCAAACTTGAAATTATTCAACGCTCTCTCGAACAGTTCATCATCGCTGAACATCTGGCTGAACCTTTCAAAAGCCCAGCTTTCATCAAACCCCTTTCTCTTACTGAGATAAATTTCCCTAACGGCATGAAGCTCTGTCGGCTTGATCTTATCCTGCATTCTAAAATAACACAGTCTCGGACAGATCGCATAAGCGGAAATTTCGCTGACATTTACAAACATCATAAAAGCTTGTAACACAAACTTTAAAATTTTTCGATTGAATTATATTATGTGATTACAGAAATAGTTATTTCGTGGCGTTTGAAGGAGCTTGAGAAGCACGAAAGGGATGGAATTTGGGTCACCGATTTGATTAGATGTCCTCTAAAAAGAGAGTTCGAAGAAAAGTATCCCGAGCTTTATCGGGCTACGGTTTTCACACCGAACACTATTTTGGGATCTCTTGTCCATTTGGGATTGGAGAACCTCCTATCTTCAGAGCTTAACGCTGAAATCGAGGTTAGAGCGGAGAAACAGATAGGAGAATACAAAATCGTGGGAAGGATAGATGCCATCATAGGAAGAGTCGGAATAGAGATCAAGACTTCCAGAGCTGATATCGAGATTCCATACGAGCACCACGTTTTGCAAGCTAAGATCTACAACTGGCTTTACGATTTGGAAAAGACAGTCTTAGTTTACGTAACACCCGATAGGTTTGCGGAGTATATCGTAGAAGATCGAACGAGCGAGGAGGATATACTAAAACTAATCGTCGACAAGAAGGCACCGAGATACGACTGGGAGTGCAGATACTGCCACTTCGCAGTCATCTGCCCGAACAAGATTAGAAAGAGATGACCTCAGATTGGCGGCTTTTCATCACTATCTCAGAGACCCCTCCAATCATCATCGGTATCGAAAAATTTTGATGAAAAATATATTAGCTTTTAGCTGATGCAAACCAAGCTTTTTGAGAGAGTTGTGCTCATGATCGTTGCAAATCATATTTAATGATTTAACCCATGCAATAATTTAGCCCCAAACCAAAAGTATCAGCATTCTCGCGCGTCTTCATCACCGCTCAGGAGGGGAGTGAATCATCACAACTCAGTTTAGGGCACGGTCATCACTGCGGCTCAGACCCCGTAGGCATCATCACTAAACTGAGAAATCAGCAAGCGTTTTATAAGAATTGTCACAGCTAAGCATAGATGCTCGGAAGGGTGATCAGAGTTTTGAGTCACAGCGAATTCGAAGCTGAAGTTGAAGAAATTTCTGTTGGGGACATCGTTCTCTGCGGGGACATCTTGGCGATAGTAGCATCGGTCTATCAGGAGGAGCCGGAGTATGCTAAGTATTTGGGCGAACTCGACAGAGAGGAGATCAAAATGTTCATGCCCGATATCTCCGAGGGAAAGAAGGTTGCCAGATGCATATCACTATGCAAGATAAATCTGGATGAGCCAAGAACCGCTCCAAAGATAGGGGAAGAGATCAAACCCGTCAATGATGAACTTTTAAGGGATATCCATTATTCTAACGGTGAATTCAGAATACCATACCTGATCCCACTCATCGACAGGTGTAGAAAAGACATCTCGCTGATAAGATCCTTGCTACACAGGCTTATGGATGTAATTCCAGAGGAAAGAGAGCTACTGGAGATAATACTCGCGGAAATAGAATACAGCAGAATGAGAGGAGTAGAACTAAAATAAATATCAGCAAGTCAAATGAGCCGCCAAAACCACTTTCTTACCCTCTTTCAGAAGTCTGTTGTAAATCTCAACAGCTTTAGCAGTAGGCTCGCAGATGACTTCGATTCCTCTCCTCTCAAGCTCGTCTATAACTTCTCTCCTAACCTTAACAGCACCGTAAGCTCCAGTTCCGAATACTACCACTTCCGGATTTCTTTCCAAGATCTCTCTGATATCCTCTAAGCTAACGACATGTCCCTCCTTACGCCACCAGTTCGAATTGAGCCAATCTCTCGAAACTATCACGTCGTTTCTGTAAGTCTTACCGTTGATTACGATTCTACCGAAGCTGTAATCGTCGACGAACATTGCACCACCTCCACAAATTTTATACGGCTAATTTAACAATTACAGAAAGGCTTAAATTAAAATTGCTTAAACGCTAAGTTAACGGTGAAACCATGAAGTTCTTTGTAATCGGTTTCGGGCAAGCAGGAGGAAAAATACTCGATTTATTCCTCGAAAATGAGAAGATGAGAGGATCAGGAGTCACGATCAAGACCTTAGCCATAAATACCGCAAGAACAGATTTGATGGGGCTAAAGCACGTTCCAATGAAGGACAGAATCCTGATAGGGCAGACTGTAGTCAAGGGACACGGAGTCGGAACCGACAACAGGTTGGGAGCCAAGATAGCTCGGGATGAGATCGAAACGATCTTGAGTGCTATAGATGAGAGGGGAACGCATGAGATTGATGCTTTTCTAATCATAGCTGGTTTGGGAGGAGGAACGGGAAGTGGAGGGGCTCCGGTGCTTGCGAAATATCTTTCTGAGATGTATTCAGAACCGGTATATGTAGTCGGAATTCTGCCAGCTCCAGAGGAGGGTAAGCTGTATTCGTTAAACGCTGCGAGAAGCATGGTTTCCCTGCTCAAATACGTCGATAATCTAATACTCGTCGATAACGGCGCCTGGAAGTTTGAAGGTCTTAGCTTGAAAGAGAGTTTCGCCAAGATCAATGAAGAGATAGTCAAGCGTTTAGCCGTTCTCGCGAGGGCGGGTGAGCCGGTGGAGGAAGGAATGATTGGAGAGATGGTCATAGACAGCGCCGAAGTTATAAATACGCTTAGGGGAGGAGGGATTTCCGCAATAGGCTACGCTACGAGCTTGGCCGAAGAAAAGAAGAAGGCGCCGGTTGCAAAGATAAAGCTACCCTTCTTCAAGAAGAAGGAAGAAAAAGAACCCAACATAATGGAAGAGGACAAGGCTACTAAAATAGCGTCTCTCGTTAGGAGAGCGGCCTTGGGAAGACTTACCGTTCCGTGCAATATAAGGAGTGCAGAGAGGGCGTTGGTGCTCGTCGCTGGTCCTCCAGAGCATTTGGATAGGAAAGGTCTGGAGAAAGCTAAGATCTGGCTTGAAGAGCAGATTGCCGGAGTGGAAGTTAGAGCCGGAGATTATCCGACGAGAAGAACCAAATACGTCGCCGCTTTAGTCGTTTTGGCAAATGTCACGGATATTCCGAGGGTTAAGCAGTTACAGAGACTTGCAGTTGAAGCTAAAGAGGAGATTGAGGAGATCGAGAAGGAGAGGATTGAAAAAACTCTTGCAATATTCGATGAGGATATAGAACCACTGGTGTGAGGTGATGCAATGAAAAGATGGTTTATTTTTTTGCTCGTCCTACTAATCAGCATCAAATCAGCTTTTGCCGCTGAAACCGTAACGAAAGATAACTTTGCTGAACCCATCATAAAAGTCAACGATAAAACATACATACCAAATGAGACGGTAATAGTAACAAAACCAGGAGATAGCATAAAAATATTGTATGTTATAAAACCGAAGACTGATGACGATGCAACAAAAATAGATGGTAGATATTATTACGTAAATACCGCTCTTGAAGATGCCAAGATCGATGGCCGTATCATGTATAAGGATGATGGTATTGTTGGAATAAACGATTTTAGTATAAATGTAAACGAGTGGGATTATGGTTTATACGAACTCAACATCAGCGTAACTGGGAAGATCCCATCCATAAACCCCAGACTCGAAGAAAAAGCGATCTTGTGGATAGATGTGCAAGATGCCGAGGATAACGTTTTGCCATCGGTTGTAGTTACGATAGTCAATCCCACCAAGTTTACGGATGATATAAATACTCTAAAAGATAGATTATCCAAACTCAAGTCCGAGATCGTTAGGCTCGATGAGATGGGTGCAGACACAGTTGAACTAAACAAATACATCAAATTGGCATCTGACAACATCACGTTAGCTGAAAGCTATTACAACGATAAAGAGTATGTAAAGTCGGACAGGTGCCTCAAGTCGGCTGAAAATTACCTGAACAAAATTGAATCTGGACTGAACAAAACCGAAGCACTATTTCTATACGATCAGATTAAGGAGAAGCTTGACGATCTTAAGATAGCAATGGTAAAGCTCGAATACCTAATTCAGCAGGCTAAAAATGAAGGAAAAACGATGGCAACATATGAAATTGAACTTACTGAAATTAAGTCTAAGTATGAGGACATAATCGATAAATCTGACAAGATTAAGAATTACATCGAGCAGGAAGAATACTGTGAAGCCAAGAAGTTGGCAAACAAGATACTAAAAGACTTGGATCCTCTAAACAAAAAGGTAAAGTATATGATTACCGAGATCCAAGGGGAGGCTTTGACAACACCAACAAAGACACCAACATCTGGAGGATTTAGTTTCAAGTTTGATACAAAAATCCTCACATACATCGGAATCGGCATTGCTGTAATAGTTGGAGGTAGCATCGCAGCAATTGCGATATCCAAGTGGAGACAGAAGAGGAAGTGGGACGAGCTTAGATGAGATTTATAGTAGCTTTAACTGGAGCTTCTGGCCAGATTTACGGGATAAGGTTAATCGAAGAGCTTAGAAAAATTGCCGAGGTTCATGTAATAGTTTCAAAAGCTGCAAAGATCACCCTAAAAGTCGAAACCGAATACGATGTAAACGATGTAAAAAAGCTTGCCACCAAATATTACGAGGAAGATCAGATTGACGCACCGATTTCAAGTGGTAGCTTTAGACACGACGGAATGGTCATAGCCCCGTGCAGCATAAAAACCGCCTCAAGCATAGCCTACGGGATCACCGACAATCTAATCACAAGAGCGGCAGATGTAACTCTAAAGGAGCGTAGAAAATTAGTTTTACTTGTCAGGGAAACGCCTCTGCATCTAGGCCACCTAAAAACTTTATGCAGGCTTGCTGAGATTGGAGCGATAATAATGCCACCGGTTCCAGCGTTTTACATAAAGCCTAAAACTGTCGGTGACATAGTAAATCACACGGTTGCAAGGGTTATGGAGCTATTAGGCTTAGAAATCGACTACAAAAGGTGGAACGGTCTTTGATTTTTATTATTACATTACAACTTGAACTACAAAAGCTTGAGACAACCCAAATAGGTTCCGTCGAGCATGATGACTTCAGCACTTCTGTAATCCCATCTCTTAAACATAACTCCAGCTGGCCTTTCAACATTTATTGGTGTTGAAGCACATAGGTCGTTAAAGGCTGGCATGATCACGAGTTTTTTACCATCAAATTCGCCGAAAACCCAAACTCTCTCCTTACTACCCCCCACATCATCTCTTATCAGCACCGAAGGATGTGCATGGGCAAAGATAAGCGTATCTGCTTTCATAACGTCATCATCCGGCATAGCATGTCCGTGAAACAAACCGAACTTTCCGATTCTTACACCTTTGGAGCTTAAGACTTCGAAGCAATCCAAACCGCCATCGTGATTTCCCTTAACAACGGCTAAAGGAATCCCAAATCCATCGAACAATCTTTCCAGCTTGTGGTATCTACCAATCCTATGCTTGAGATCTCCGAGCACGATAACTTCATCAGCTTCCACGCTTTCAGCTAAGTTTTTCAATTTTTCTATAATTTTTTTATCATAAAAATTGATGAGACCTATATGTAAGTCTGCAACGAGCAAAATCTTTCTCCTTCCCCTAAGCAATATCGCCGGTTCGTTTGGAATTATTTCAGCCTTCATGTCCAATCTTAAGCGGTATTATTCCAAGCAGAGATATAAGTATTGCCGCCACTATAGACATCACCAAGCTCTGTAATGGAGATTCTCCGACATTAATCACGTTGCTCTTGCTAAGCAAAAACGCGCTCGCCCCCCAGAAAGCCCACCCAGCCGCTACGATCATGAACATCATGGTTATATGCTTTTTGAAGGATTTCTTTTCAAGGATGTGGTCAAAGATCTTACCGAGAGTTGCCGACAATCCAGAAGCTACGATCCACCAGATCGAGCCATAGATGAAGGATACTATAAGTGTAACAACTCCGGGCATGACCTTCTGATTGTATAACATCCAAAAGTTGTAAAACCCTTGAATTATACCTATAATGAATAAAATCAGTGCGATAATATACATGACGAACGAAAGTCTCCCTTCCATCAGTGATTGCTTTACCGTTGATAGATAATTCTCCACAGATTCCTCAAATCCGTAAGCCTTCACCAAGAAGTAAACACCTAAAACGAGTGTTATGGCTCCCAATCCCCACTCCGGATTTTTTAAAATTAGAGAGATCGAATATACTGTCAGGATTATTCCTAAAGGTGCAAGAGTTGCTCTTGCGATCTTTGGATCGTCGAGCATCTTCTTTATGAGATAATACGTGCTCTCAATCGTTTTGCTTTGCTTTACGATTATTCTGACAACACCGTCTATTCTGAACCTCGAAGAGATTATCGGTAGAACGAATTCATCCTCAGAACCGTCTGTGACTACTATCACACTCTTTGCTCCCAGTTTTTGTGCGATCTCATCAAGCTGCTCCGCTATCTTAGAATCCGAAATAACACCAATTCTCTCATCACCACAGATCGTTACTACCTCTACATCCTCCCCCTTCTGCTTGAGCTCGTCGTAGACCTTTATAGCTCCGAAAATCGTGTTTATGTCCGAATCCTCAGGATCTGCTTCAGCAAGCTTGATCGCAGCGTTCAAGTTTGCATCTCTACCAATGACAGGAGAAGCGATGCCCGCTTTCCTACCCAAATCGTTATCTCGATCTATCGCTAAAACGATCTTTTCAACCACAAAAGAATTTGTGTTGAGAAGTATTTAATGTTATAGGTGCCGAGCAAGAAAAATCTATATTTCAATTTGAACCACCCAAGATGATGGCGCGATTTAGACATCTCATTTCTATCGATGATTTGAGTAAGGATGACATAGTTTACATCCTCGATAAAGCTGAAGAATTCGAGGAGATAGCAAGAGGAAAGAAGAGCAACATACTGGATGGTAAGATTTTGGCAAATCTGTTCTTCGAGCCGTCAACGAGAACAAGGATGAGCTTCGAGGTTGCGATGAAAAGGCTTGGAGGAGATGTTTTAAACATGACAGCCCAAGAGGCTTCGAGTATAGCTAAGGGGGAAACTTTGGCCGATACTATCAGAGTCGTAAGCAAGTATGCGGACGCTATCGTAATTAGGCATCCGCTTGAGGGGTCTGCAAGGCTTGCGGCTGAATTTTCGGAAGTTCCAGTAATAAACGCCGGAGATGGAGCAGGACAGCATCCAACTCAAACCCTGCTTGACCTATACACAATAAGGAAAGAGTCGAGACTTGAAGGATTGAAGATTGCATTGCTGGGGGATTTGAAGTATTCAAGAACTGTCCACTCTCTAATTAAAGCTCTGACACTCTTCAATGCGAAGATTTATTTGATAAGTCCCGAGAGCTTACGATTGCCCGAGGAATTCCTTGAGGAGCTTGAAGGAGATATAGAGATCGCGAACTTGGAGGATGTAATAGGTGAGATAGACGTCTTATACGTTACGAGGATTCAGAAGGAGAGATTTCCAGATGAAGAGGAATACAGAAAGGTCGCTGGAAGTTATAAGATAACCCCCAAAATACTGAAGGATGCCAAGGAAGATCTGATCATAATGCACCCTTTGCCAAGGGTGGATGAGATCGACCCAGCCGTTGACAGAACTAAGCATGCGAAATACTTTGATCAGGCTTTTTATGGCGTGCCTGTTAGGATGGCGATTCTTACCGAAGTTATGGTCGACTGAGGTGGTTTTATGGCTGAAAAGGAGCTTGTCATAAGTAAGATTAAGGAGGGAACGGTCATAGATCACATAAACGCTGGAAAAGCCTTACTCGTGCTTAGAATTTTGGGAATAGGACCCGGAAGCAAGGAGACTGTCTCGATGGTCATGAACGTTCCAAGCGAAAAGATGGGAAAAAAGGACATCGTGAAGGTTGAAGGAAAGTTCATAGGCGAAGAAGAGCTAAATAAGATTGCTCTGATAGCTCCAAAAGCTACGATAAATCTGATTAAGGATTACGATATTCAGAAAAAGTTTAAGGTGACCTTGCCAGAGATGATCGAAGGAATTCTGAGTTGTCCGAACAGGAACTGCATAACAAACAGCAGAGAGCCGATAATTCCAAGGTTCTACGTCTTTGTAGAGAATGATAGGGTAGTTGCTAAGTGCTACTACTGCGGAAGGAAGATAAAAGATGTTGATAAATACATTGTTTAATTTATATTAAACCAATTTATTTTTACCATTAAGTGCAAACTCCAAACTACTCATCGAATTTGTTAACTACTATTTAAAGTAAGGTAACTCTTTTATTTAATTTCAGATAAACTAAGTAAGATGGTTCCACGAACGATGAGCACTCAGCATCCGGATAACGTCATAACACCCTTTTTTGCCGAATCTCCAGTCATTAAAGGCGATGATGAAGTTAAAGAAGCATTTTACGTTTTCTCCCATTTGAGTTGCCAAGAGCAAATGTGGGATTACGAAGGAAAAGAGGTCGACAACTTCGTAGTTAAGAAGCTTCTTTCAAGGTATGAACACTTCTTCAGGGACGTAATTCTGGGTAAGGATGTCCGGCTTACCCTCAGAGTTCCAAATCCAAGTTGGGAGAGAGCTGAAGCCAAGGTTTTGCTCGAAACACTCGAAAGTATTCCTCGAAGCTTCGATGCATCGAAGCTATTTTACGGTGAGGACATCGCACCGATCTTCGAAGTCATCCTGCCAATGGTTACTTCACACATAGAACTGAACAGGGTTTTCTACTACTATAAGAACTTCGTCGTCGGAAAGCAGAACAAATCTTTCTTCTATGGTGATATAACGATTGCAGAGTGGATCGGAGAGTTCAAGCCCCATGAGATAAACGTCATTCCACTTATCGAAGACCTTCCTTACATTCTGAACTGCGATAAGATAGTTGAGAGTTATCTGAGCGATAAGTTCGTCGAATATCAGAGGGTATTTCTAGCGAAGTCCGATTTAGCTTTGAATTATGGGATGGTTGCATCAACTCTCGCTTTGAAGGTCGCACTCATGAAACTTGAAGAGTTAGAGAAAAAGCTATCGATTCCGATTTATCCGATCGTCGGCTTTGGGAGTTCTCCGTTTAGGGGAAATTTGAGACCAAATACAGTAGACAGGATTTTGGACGAATGGAGAAACGTCCAAACCTTCACGATCCAATCCGCTTTCAAATACGATCATCCTGAGAGAGATGTGGCTAACGCGATCGAGAAGATAAATAAAAGCAAAAGAAGGAAAAGTGAAGGTATAGAGATCGATCGTGCTTTGAATATAATCAGAAAGACTTCAGATGAATACAGAAAGCTCATATCTGCTCTTGTTGGGTTAATAAATCGCATAGCTAATTACGTGCCGAAAAGGAGGGAGAGAAAGCTTCACATAGGGTTATACGGTTACCCTAGAAGCTTGAATGGTTCAACTTTGCCGAGGGCAATTCCTTTCTGCTGCTCCCTGTATTCGATCGGTTTGCCACCAGAAATATTAGGCTTGAGCTGTTTGAACGAATCCGAATTGGATTTCGTAATGGAAATCTGCGGTGAGGATATAATCGACGCTTTGCAGTTCTACAATCCGAAGGTTCTTCAAATAATCCCAAATGAAGTGGCAAAGCATTTAGTTGTAGACAGATTCGAATTTGAGATGCATGAAGAGCACAAAGGGGTTACGGATGAGATTATTCAAAATCTGGACAAGCTGGATGAGGAAAAGATCGTCAGAGCAGCTTACATAAGAAAATTCTTAGGTTAGCAATTCAATGGCAGTAAATATTATCAAATCCCAACCAACTTGAATCATGGCAAGAATGACTGAAAAGGTTAGAAAACTTGTAGACGACTACAAAGACGTAACGATCGGAATATTTGGATCTCATTCAGCAAAGGAGATTGGAATGTCCGCAAAAGCATGGGGATTCAGAACAGTCATAGTCGTGCAAAAGGGAAGAGACAGGCTCTACACGAAGTACAACCGCCACCTTTACGATGAATTTATAGTAGTCGATCGCTTTAAAGATATGCTTAACGAGGAGATTCAGGAAAGATTGAGGGAGCTAAATACAATCTTCATTCCAAATCGAAGCTTTGCGGTCTATGTGGGCTACGATGGAATTGAGAATGAGTTTGTAGTCCCTATCTACGGCAATAGGTATCTACTAAGGGCTGAAGAGAGAGATTTTGAAAGAGGACAGTATTACCTGCTTAAAAAGGCGGGAATCAGGATTCCTAAGGAGTTTAAGAGCCCAGAGGAGATCGATCGCTTAGTAGTTGTTAAGGTTCAGCAGGCTAGGAATCCGTTGGAGAGGGCGTTCTTCTATGCTAAATCGCCAGAAGATTATTATAAGCAGGCTGAAGAACTGATCAAGGCTGGCGTAATCAATGAAGAAGGTTTGAAGAAGGCAAGGATTGAGGAATACGTTTTAGGAGCAAGATTCAACGCCAATTTCCACAGCTACGCTTTGAAGGATATCTTCGGAGATTTCGACTTCGTAGGCTTTAGCGATAGGAGACAGGTGAACTTACAGGGATTTCTGAATTTACCAGCGAAAGATCAGCTTAAGATCGATGTGCCTGTGAAGAACGAGGAAATCGGTCACTTCGGTGTAACTATGAGAGAAAGCAAGCAGGATATGGTTTACGAAACCGCAGAGAAATTCCTAAGAGTTTGCGAAGAGGAATATCCGCCAGGAATGATCGGACTCTTCGGTTTACAGGGAGCTGTTGCCTATTCGCCGGAAGACGATACGAAGCTTGAGTTTGTCGTCTTCGATGTTTCGATGAGGGTGCCAGGAGATCCTTGTATCGGACCTACATCTCCGGAGATGAGAAATCTAACACTGAAGCACGGTGTCAGAATTGAGGATCCGCTCGACTTAAGCATGATGGAAATCAAAAAGGCTTTAGAAACTGGAAGATTGAGCGAGATCGTCACTTGATTTATTTTTTGGTTGTGATATCATACTGTGCATGATTTAAGTATTTATCAACACTGTTACCCCACTACCTATTTTTTAATAATAAATACGAGCGGTTTTACTCAAACATTCCATAATCACTCTAAACTTAAGCAAAAATTAGCATATAGAAATCTCAAAACGTTTGGTGCAGTAATCTAACGTTAGCATCAAACCGTTTGCAAATTCTATACCCAAAACTATTTCGTTAACACCCTTAGATGTTTCAATAAATCCATCTTTGGTAATATTCAGATCTACAATCCGTATTCTACCGTAAGTACCGACAGATTCTTCCAGTTCGCCATTTGGAAGCATAATCTTTCTCCTATGCAAACGTAACTCGTTCATCTTCAGCTCTTCGAATACCCTTTCGGGAACTATCGCAAAACCCTCGTAGCCAGTATCGAACACCCCTAATACGGATTCATTCTTTGGATATTTAACATCGAAGAAAGGATTTTCCAAAATGACTTCAATTACCGGAATACCATCCAAAAGATTGCTCATCTCCACCCTCTCCTAACGATCGGCTTGATCTGTCTGGTCGAAACTATCTCAACACCTCTTGGATCGATCTTCTTCTCACGTAGAATCCTTGCCAGTTCGTCAAGCGATTTCGCCTCTGCTATCATCTTCCCATCCTTATAGGCGCGGAAGATCGTAACATCAGCTTCCAACTGCGAGAAGTAGTTTCTTAAGGCAGATTCGATGACCTTCGATATCGCTCCCTTGCTACCTCCGAACTTAACCCTTGCAATCTCTCTGAGCTTCCTTTCAATATCATCGTCCAACGAGATCGTTATAGTCCCCATGTTCCATTGATCTATTTAAATAATATTTAAAGTTTACTTAATTGTTTAGTTAAGAATATTTCAAAAATATAATTTAGAAAAATATTGTAAATCAAAAATTATTTATAAATCATCAAAATCGCTAATAGGTCTTAGCGACTCCAGTCAGATAACCTTCTCCACCACAGACTATACACTTACCCTTATACTCAAAACCTTCGAGCCAATCCGGCAACTCCTCGAACCTTCCTAAAACAGAGCCTTTCGTATTCTCTTCAACAACCTCACCGCATTCAGTTGAACTGCAGAGGTATACGAACCCAACACCTCTTTGCTCAATCCAATTAGCCAGATCATCCAAATTGTCAAAGAACTTGATCTTAGACTTAGCCATCTCAATAGCCCTATTTCTCAGCCTCTGCTTGAGCTCCTTAGCCCACTCTTCGATCTTCTCTTTTGTTATCTCCTCAAAGCTCAGGCTGAATTTCTTCTTTTCATCTCTGAACGATATCACAACTGTTCCGGTTTCGGCCTCCTTGGGACCGATCTCGAATCTTACCGGAACTCCTTTGAGCTCCCATTTGTAATACTTAGCTCCCGGTCTTTCATCGCTATCGTCGAGCAAGACTCTGTAACCGTAATCTTTCAACTTCTCAAAGAGCTTTCTTGAAAGTTCCTCAACTTGAGCTTCCCTACCCCTGTAAAGGATTGGGATTATCACGATTTGAACCGGAGCCACTTCGAATGGCAAAATCAAGCCCAAATCGTCACCGTGAATGCTGATAAGCGATGCTATACACCTTTCGGAGATTCCGTAGCATGTCTGGTGGACGTAAGCATGATCACCGTCGGGAGTTTCGTATTTGATGTCGAACGTCCTCGCGAAGTTGTCCGCTAAATGGTGAACGGTTCCAATCTGTAGAGTTCTGCCATCAGGCATTATCGTATCGAAAGCGATCGTGTAGTCCGCTCCGGGGAACTTGTCCCAGTCAGGACGTCTGAAGATGAGGTATGGAATAGCCAAGAAGTCATAAAATTCTTTATAGAGCTTAACAGCCTCCTTGACTTGCTCTTCTGCTTCCTCATAGCTGCGATGAGCGGTGTGAGCTTCTTTGAACGATGTGATCTCCCTAAGCCTTATCAGGGGACGGGTGTGCTTCGTTTCGTATCTAAACGTGTTCACGATCTGATAAACTTTAAGAGGTAGATCTGCGTGACTTCTGATCCACAGCTTGAAAATGGGATACATAGCCGTCTCACTTGTAGGCCTTAAAGCGAGTTTAACATCTAAGGGTTCCAAACCTCCGTGAGTAACCCAGAAAACCTCGTCTTCAAAACCCTTTATGTGCTCACCTTCCTTACCTAATTCCGTCTCGGGAATCAAAGCTGGGAAATAGACTTCATCGTGATCTCTATCCAAGAGCTCTCTCAGTTTCGAATAAACTAGTTGACGGATTTTAAAACCAAACGGACACCAGACGTATAACCCCTTGACAGGATATCTTATGTCCATTATCTCAGCCTGCTGAATGATCTCGTGGAACCACTCTGAGAAGTTCTGCTTCGGTGGTAGCATCAAATTGAGCAACGAACGTTTGTTATTAAACTTTTTGCAAAACGCTTAACAGCAAAGAATAGAGAGTTGAAACAATGAAATGCTCGAAGTGCAAGGAGAAAGCCATAACATACCTCAAGCCCTACAGGATCGCACTGTGCAAGAACTGCTATCCCGACTTCTATTTAAATCTCGTTAATAGGAGCATAAAGAAATACAAGATCATCAGGAAGAACGAGAAGATTTTAGCTTGTGTTTCCGGTGGAAAAGATAGTTCCGCAATGGCTTTTGCTTTAAAAAAGCTTGGTTATAACATCGAGATTCTCTACATCGATTTGGGGATTGGAGAATACTCCGTTAAATCGAAAAAAGTTGTGGAGGAGCTTGCAGAGGAAATAGATGTTCCAATTCATGTAGTTGAACTATCGGAATACGGGTTTACGATCGATGATGTCGATGTAAAGAAAGTTTGCTCCGTCTGCGGAACTGCTAAGAGGTATCTTATGAACAGATTTGCAAGGTTAAACGGATTTGATGTTATTGTTACCGGGCATACAGCTGAAGATTTGATTCTGTTCTTCTTTAAGAACGTTCTCAGCGGTGGAATTGAGTGGATCCCTAAGCTTATCCCAAGATCTGAAGGCTTCAACGGATTGATTGCCAAGGCACGTCCACTCTTTGAGAGAAGTGAAAAGGAAAACATGCTATTCGTTCTCTCGCTAAACATCCCGTTCCTTATGGATGAATGTCCCCACGCTCCAAGAGATGTCTGGAAGGAGATATTATATGATATTGAAGCTAAAAAGCCGGGCTTCAAGCAGAACTTCGTTAGGGGATTGATCAAGCTTGCAAAGAGTGTGAGGGTTAAGAAAGAATGGGAGTTCAAGAAATGCAGGATTTGTGGTGAAACTTCAAGCTCAGAGATCTGTGCCTTCTGTAGATACGTTGAGAAATTCAAAAAGCATGGGCAATCGATCGAACGTTGAGACACCACAACCTTTTTAAGTTGGCTGTCGAAAGCAAGAAACATGGGTAAGACCGGTAGTGTAACTTGGGTTAAGATCAAGAACAGAAGAGGTGGATATAGACTCGTTCCAACTAAGTGGCAGAACTACAAGAAGCCCGGCCCAAACCAGAAATACACCTCAGATGGTAAGAAGAGAAGGAGAATTCCGAGGAAGCCGAAGTCAATCTTAGGTGTTAAGAGCTAACACGATCTTTTTTACTTCATCTACGCTTGCTTCTGTTTTAAATCCAAATCCAGAGTAGTGAACCCTTGATGCCTTATATCCCATCTTTTTTAGTTCCTCGATTATTCTGACCACTTGCGGCGGAGACGTTTTAAGCATCCTCGCGATGTGGTGCGTTGTGTATCCGAACGGAACGTCTATCTCCTCGTATATTGACTGCAAGAATTTTTTGAGCTTGTTTTTCGTATCATCACTGACATCCATCTCCTCAACTTTACTAATCATAGATCTAACAAAATCCCTATCATGTAATTTCCCAAGCCAGAGCGGTCCGATCATCTTAAATTTGCTTCCGCACTTGCATCTCTCGAATGCTGAACCATCCATCGGCACCCATGCTCTGTTCCCGCAGTTGAAGCAGTAGAAAAGGTATCCTACTTTTTCGTAGATCTTCCCAGCCAACGCTACGGATCTTCTAAGCTTTATGTGAACTCTGTAATAGTGCTCCTTAGCCCAAGAAACGAGAACTTCTATTGCTTTATCGTATTTTGTTGCTTCTCTAACTATCTTGCCTATAAGCGTTCTCAAGCCCAACTCTGGATAGAATTCCGTCTTTTCAGCGTAGATCGCATACTTTCTCAAACCAGCCACTGGAGCTGAACCGCATAAAGCGGCGGTGTCTGTTGCGGTGACGCTCAGGTATTTCAGAGCTGATAGGCATGCTGTATCAATGAACTCAGCCGGAGACCCGAAGGGATCTAAATCTATGTGAGTGTATCTATTCTCTCTCATCAGAGCTACAGCATCCCTGTTGAAGACATCCGCTTCAATTCCGTTAAGCTTGAGGTTCTCTTTTATAAGCTCAACAGCTTTCGGGTTCTTGTCGTTGAAAGTTGGCAGGAATCCAGCTTCCAAGCAAGCTCTTATCCCCCTTATGCCAGTAGCCGACAAAGCGTCGAGCGATTTGACTTCTCCGTCTTCCGTATTAGATATAACTTTGTAAGCTAATACATCTAAATGCCTGCAGAACGTCATTCGAGGATTGTAGAAGACATCTTTGCTCAGCTTGATCTTGGCTTTTCCCTCCTCAACGATCATGCGCGAACCTCCTCACGATTTCCTCTGCAATAGCATCCCTATTTTCTTCAGTTAGCGTGATAACCTCGAACTCGGAACGTATTCTCTTCAAAAGAGGATGCTGAGACTTCAGATGGATCGTAAAGAGGAGGTTGTCGCGATCCAATATGCTTTCAACGGCTTCAACGAACTTCCGACTCTTGAGCTCCATCGGACCGATCTCGTCCAAGATGATGAGATCAGCATCAGCGTAACCCTCTATCTTTTCGGCAAACCTGTCGATGGATTCCACGATAACACCATACTTTCCAACTTTAAACGGACTACTATACCCTACTTTAGCGAGCCAAGCTTCCTCTCCACTCTTCAAATCGATAAGCTTAAAACCGATCCTAACGCCTTTCTCCCTTACTTCCTTGGTTATGAATCCCCTGATGTTGAGCTTATCCTTCAATGCTTCGTAAACCTTCAGGCAGAGGGTTGTCTTTCCTACGCCCGGTCTGCCGGTAACTGCAATTCTCACACGATTTCATTTGCGCGTTGATGCTAAATAGTTTGCTAACCGAACATCTTCAGAAGGCATTCGGAGATAATATCCGCAACGCTGACGTGACTTATCGGACTCAAAACGGTGTCCGTAGCAACCAAACCCTCAACACCACACTCAAGCAATTTCTTCAAAGCGTCTTTTGCAAGGATAGCATGCGTGCAAGCGACGAATATCTTTCCACATCCAGCCCTCTTCAAAGCCTTGACAGCTTGGATCACCGTTCCGCCCGTAGATATCATGTCGTCCACGATTAAAACATCTTTACCCTCCACTTCCTTTGGAGCGGAATCTATGATCACGTTTTCCGCATCGATCCTTATCTTCTGCAGTGCAACGTAGCTCAAGCCTAAATCATCGGCAACGATCTTCGCCCACTGGATAGCCTCCTCATCCGGAGCAACTACGACCGGATCATTCATCTCGAAGTTCTTATTCGCAAATTCAGCAAGCTTGTGCATTGCTGTCAGATTCTTCACTTCAAATCCGAAGAATGATGTCAGATCTTTCAATCTGTGGAGGTGAAAGTCGACGACGATCATCCTATCTATTCCCGCACTTCTGAGCAGATCTGCAACGATTTTCAACGAGAACGCCTCGCCTTTTATGAACCTACCATCCTGTCTTGAATACGGAAAGTATGGGAAAACACCGGTAACCGATTTTGCATCGTAATCTTTCAGAGTCTCTATGAGAAATAGAGTTTCGATTAGCATCTCATCGGGGTTGTGAGCGAACGAATTTACGACGATAACATCCTCACCTTCGACATCTGCGGATATTCTAACGTATTTCTCGCCGTCGGGTAATTTCTCAAGCTGTGCGTAGCCCAAAGGAAAATTAGTAAGACGAGAAACTTTAATCGCGAGAACACCCTGAGTGGCGGGGATTATCAATGGCATATGCCTAATTTACCAAGATCGGTTAAAACTTTTGCTACGGTATGGAGGTTACATAACAGTAAGTTTTTTGAAAACGTCAAAAGGGAGAAGATGAAAGAGATGTTTAAAAGGTTTATAGAACTCGTAAACTTGCCAGAAAACATTCTGGCATCTACCAAAAACGATAAGTAGAAAAATAAAGAGAAAAGAGTTGAGAATTCTCGAAGAAGAGAGGAAAAAGAAGGGTGAAAAGGGCAAATACGAATACTGCTATTCAGACATCATGCGTTAAATCTATCATGATTTTAAACCCCCTCCCCCCTTTATTTCCTGTGGAGATTTGGAAAGAGGAACCTAATACAGGCTGTAATAATTTGAAACTACAAAACTTTAAAAAATGGTAGTATTTCGAAATTAAATACCACAGGTAATAGATTTTGGTTGAAATAAGCCAAATTAATAAGCAAATCGCATATTCAAAGATGCTAAAACATATCAGCTAGTAAATATAAAAATTATGCTAAATACACTCCACAAATTTTTCGTTTGGAATGTGTTGATTATTATTAGCATGTATTATTTTTAGAGACATATAATATTAATTTTATAATATATTATTATATTCATAACGATAATCCCCCAGAGTAATTTAAAAGTAACCTTATTTATAATTTTCTATTCAAAATTTAAAATCGATTTTTATAATTAATCTTCAAATTATTGTATTATATTTTAATATTAAATAATAGTTGAATAAATCAATTGATTAACTTATTCTAAGGTAATTTTTATAAATATTATAGTATTATAATTTTAAACATCTTACTTTTTCGAAAAGTTCAATTAAGCTCTTTAAAACATCCACATACTCTTTTATTGTGGAAATTTCTTCCTCAGTAGAAATCTCCATCAACCTCCTTGCTATAATTTGTATGGTTTGTTTTAGAATAGTTTCCACATCAATACTTTCAATCTTGACATCTGAAACTGTTTCTTCTGGAATTTTTCCTTCATTCTTCTTTTCTTCAACCTTATCTTCTTTCAATTTGACTACTGCATTTTTGCCCTCACCTATTATTTCAGCTTCCTTTTTGCAAGCTGGACAGATGATTTTATCTTCATATTTAAAAAGTGGCATATTACACTGAGGACAGTGGTAAGCCAACATCTTCGCACCTTTAAATAACAGTTCTACAGCTTCCGAAATTTTTTTATCCTCCACGTTATTATGTCCAATGATACGATATTAAAACGTTGCAGTTCTGCGAGGTGATGTGCATGGCTGAAAAGGTGCCAGATAGTATTTTAGAGGCTTTAGATAGGATCATCCAAGACGATACTGTGCCAAGAAATATAAGAAAGGCTGCAAGTGAAATTAAAGAGAGTTTACTGCACGGAAAAGACAGCTTAGCTGTAAGAGCGGCAACAGCGATCTCTATTCTTGAAGAACTATCCTCAGATCCAAACTTGCCAATGCACGTTAGAACCTTAATTTGGAACGTATCCAGCCAGCTCGAAAGAATTGCAGTCGAAGAGTAACCATTTTTAAAATACTATTCTTTCGACATTTTTATTATATTTTATACATTAAATTGTGTTGCTGCAATCGTGAATCTACATTTCCAAGAGAAATAGATAATCTTCTATTTTTATAAATTATTATTAATATATTGTTTTATGTGATCTCTTACGGAGATAAACTTGTAAGAACTGTGGAATATTTAATAAAGCTTTTATCATACTTTACTTTTAATTTTCACTTTATTTGGGTTACTTCCATCAACCCACAACAAACCTAACATACCCTTTTCGGAGTTCCACAGGAAACAAAGGGGGGAGGGGGTATATAAATATCCCATCAAGCTCTGAAGATCTCTCCAAATTCTGTTATATCCTTTTCTGAGCTTAACAACTCCTTTAAAACATCCACAAGCCTATCAATCTTGACTCTAACTTGCTTTGTCGTATCTCTGTCTCTTATCGTGACTGTTCTGTCTTCAAGCGTCTGATGATCCACCGTTATGCAGAATGGTGTTCCTATTTCATCGAACCTCCTATATCTTCTTCCTATACTACCTGAATCGTCGTATTCTGTGTATATTCCCGCATTCCTTAACATCTCAGCTATTTCCAGTGAGACCTTGATGAACTCATCCTTTGAAAGTAACGGCAGAACTGCAACCTGCACTGGTGCCATCCACCTCTTAAGTCTTAGAACCTTTCTTTCTTCTCCATCCACTGTATCCTTTTCAAATGAGTGCTCCAAGATCGTATATGTGATTCTATCGAGCCCAAACGAAGGCTCTATTACGTGTGGAATGATCTTTTCACCGTGGATCTCTTCCTCAAACTCTTCAACCTTGAAGAACTCGTTGCTAACCTCTATCTTTTCTCCGTCAACCTCTACGATAACCTTTTCGATGTTCTTGTCATTAACTTCAAACTCTTCTAAAGCTTTTGCAATCGCCTTTGCTTTCTTTCTATAAACCGGACCAAGCTTTTTCAAATCTGGAACGATCTTCAACTTCTTAACTTTAATCGGTTCTTTAAACTGGACAAAAACTGTCAAATCTTCTCCGCTATGCTCAATATGTTTTTTCAAGTCATAATCCGTTCTGTCGGCGATTCCCACTATCTCGATCCAGCCGTAGCTCGTTAAAGCTTCGGCATCCCAGCAATCCACCGCATAATGTGCTCTCTCATCGTCCTTGTGCTGTCTGAACCTTAGCTTATCCTCACTAATTCCAGCTTTCAGCAGAAATCTCCTCGTCTTTCCTATGAAGTATGCTAAAAGTTCGTGTGCGATGATTCCTTTATCTACAGCTTCTTTTAGCGTTATTTCATACTCGTTGTCGAACTTATCGACGAGTTTGACGACATCGTTTGCATACCGTTCGAATTGGGGATGCGTCTTCTCAGCAGGATGAACGAAGTATTCGAGCTCCGCCTGATTGAACTCTCTGAGCCTTATAACACCTTGCCTTGGACTTATCTCGTTTCTGTAAGCCCTTCCTATCTGAGCTACACCGAACGGGAGCTTACCTCTGAAGTAGTCAAGTAACCTCCTAAAGGCAATAAATATACCTTGGGCTGTCTCGGGGCGTAGATAACCCTTTTTGCCCTTGCCCGGACCAATTGAAGTGGTAAACATCAGGTTGAAGTGAAACGGCTCCCCAAAGCTTCCACCACAGTCGCACTTTAGGTCGTAAGTCTCTATTATTTCCTTAACAGCTTCAATCGTGCAATCCGCTTCGATGTTCAGCTTTTCCTTTATGTAGTGATCAGCCCTGAAAACCTTACCGCACTTCTGACACTCGATCGCAACGTCTGTGAAGGATTCAGCATGTCCAGAAGCGATAAAAACCTCTTCAATATTCACCGTTGGCGTGTCGATCTCGACAGCCCTCTCATTTATTACGAAAAATTCTCTCCAAAGATTTTCGAGCCTTCTCCTCAAACCGTTTCCAAGAGGACCATAATCTATAAACCCAGCCATTCCACCGTATATCTCAAATGATTGCCACAGGAATCCCCTTCTGATGAGCATTTCCATCAGTTCACTCATGCTCAGCCATAATCACGATCTTTTTAAAAGGCTTTTTGAAGGTTTGCAATCCTTAATCTGTTTTGGCGATTACTAAAGTTTTAAAAATCCATTGCTTTAGATTTACAACATGGCAGGATTTGAGAGTATTTTCAGAAAGATTACCGATTACAAGTGGGAATTACCTAAGGGTTACAAGCCGGGAATGAGGGTTCCGGCTATATTCTACATCAACCGCAAGCTAATGCAAATACTTGAGAAAGATGCTGTCGAGCAAGCTGCGAATGTAGCTACGATGCCGGGTATTCAGGTTGCTTCATTGGTTATGCCTGATGTTCACGTCGGTTACGGTTTCCCGATTGGCGGTGTGGCTGCTTTCGACGCTGAAGAGGGTGTAGTAAGTCCCGGAGGTGTCGGTTTTGATATAAACTGCGGTGTTAGGCTTATCAGGACGAATCTGACTGTGGATGTAGTTAGACCCAAAATCAGGGAACTTATAGACGAGCTTTTCGTTGCCGTGCCTTCTGGAGTTGGAAGTGAGGGAAGGCTGAGGGTTAAAGATCACGAATTAGATGAGGTGCTTGTTGAAGGTGCTAAGTGGGCTGTAGAGAACGGCTACGGCTACGAGAAAGATTTAGAGCACTGTGAGGAGAACGGAGCGCTTGAGGGTGCTAAGCCTGAAGTCGTGAGCAGGAAGGCTAGGGAGAGAGGGAGGCCTCAATTGGGCACTTTGGGCAGTGGAAACCACTTCTTGGAGGTTCAGTATGTTGATAAGATATTCGATGAAAAAGCCGCTAAGGCTATGGGGCTTCAGGAGGGGCAAGTGACCGTGATGGTTCACTGCGGGAGTAGAGGGCTTGGACATCAAGTCTGTTCAGACTTTCTCGTAGTCCTCGATAGGGCTGTGAAGAAGTATGGGATAAAATTGCCAGACAGACAGCTTGCTTGCGCTCCGATTAAGAGCAAGGAGGGTCAGGATTACTTCGGAGGAATGGCTGCAAGTGCAAACTACGCTTGGTGCAACAGACAGATAATCACCCATTGGGTCAGAGAGACTTTCCAGAAGGTATTCAAGATGAGTGAAGAGGATTTGGGAATGGAGCTTGTATATGACGTTGCTCACAACATCGCAAAGTTCGAAGTTCATAGGGTGGATGGCAAGAAGAAGAAAGTCTGTGTCCACAGGAAGGGTGCAACGAGAGCGTTCGGCCCGGGACATCCGGACATTCCGAAGGATTACAGAGACATCGGACAACCGGTGTTGATTCCCGGTTCAATGGGAACCCCGAGCTACGTTCTCGTTGGAACGGAAAAGGCTATGGAGGAGACCTTCGGCTCTACATGCCATGGAAGCGGTAGAGTTATGAGCAGGGCTGCGGCTAAGAGAAAGCTTAGAGGTAATGTGGTCAAGCAGAAGCTGGAGCAGAGGGGTATTTACGTTAGAGCCACACATGGAGCTTTGCTGGCCGAGGAGGCACCAGAGGCATACAAGTCGAGCGATGACGTTGTAGATGTCGTGCATAGGGCTGGGATATCGAGATTGGTTGCAAGATTGCTGCCTTTGGGTGTAGCTAAGGGTTAAATTTTAAAATTACCACGTTACTCATACCATATTTTCTTCTTTCTACTATACCTTTAGCTTCGAGTTTATCGAGGATTATGCTAACTGTGCTCTTGGGCAATCCACTTTTTTCAACTATTTCGCTCTGGAACATAACTCCACCATTCTCAGTTAAAATTTCAACGATCTTCTTTTCGTTGTCTTTTAAGCTGTTTAAATCTACAGTGTACATTGGTCGTTCTTCAACTGATAACATCATCAGGTATACACCAGTAGCTCCCAAAATTACTGCAAAGGAAATCAGTAAAACAGCATCCGTAAATGTGTAGAATCCGTTAAGCTGTTTTATTTGAATTTTACTATCAACGACTATAAACCAAACATTTGAGGGTGTAGAAAGCTTGAAGGATATAAATACAACAGAGATAAAAAATAGGAGCAGCGCAAGATACTTTCTATTGATGATCATAATTCACCACCTTCTTTAAATCTACTCTCACAAGAACACTTATGCTTTCGTTATTCTTCTGAAGTACTATTTTCACGAGCTTAAGTGGTAAAATCTTTGTAGTAAGCTCATACTGTCTCACGTTGTCGGAGTTGTTTACTTCGATAGGAATTTTTACAACTTCAGCTTCGATAACTGGCTTTATCTCCTTTATCATGTAGCCTTCGTTCAGAAGTTTCATAAACGTTGTGTTGTTCCTTGCTACTTTTAACGCTTCACTTTCGATTTTTCTTAAGGCTTCTATATCCATTGCTACAGCTTCTCCTCTGAGATTTGAAACTTTTTTAGGTTTTACAAACGATGCAACGATGTTACCTACGACAATTCCAGAAATTACAATTACCAGCATTAGTATCAACATCCCTTTCCTTCTCACAACTCTCACCTCCCTTCTGTTAATTCTCTTGTGATAATTCTCTTGAACAACACTAATGTTTTAGTTTTGAACTGGTTCAAAAATTAAAAAATAAACAATTTAAGAATAAACATAAAGTGTTCCAGAACTTTCATCCGACTCTGATCCACGCCAGACTTTTCCGTGGTAGTCGTATGTATGGCCTGGATATATCTTAAATACGGATGGACTTAGCCAACCACTCTGAGATTGGTCACCCCATATACTGTCGTGTATCACCTTACTGCTCGTTCCACCGTCATCTCTAAATTCGAAGTTTACATCACCAGATGCCCACCAGTCGGTGTCGTCAAAGTCATAGCTAACCCAGAGTTTAACATATATACCTTCTTCTGGTACTCCTTTGAGAGTTACATCCCGTATGTATGCCAATGCAGGATTACCCCAAGATTCATTGAAATACAAAGAACCTACACAGATCTCGATAGCCTTTGGATATACCCCATCCTTAACGTAATCTGACACATTTATAACCTTGACTTTGCTGGCATCTATGAATATTACATTGTTACGATAGCCATTTAACGTTTTATCATTTGCAGTGGCTGTAAAAATACTGATAGCTAACACTAATATTGTTGCTATTGCTACACTTGCTGTTCTCTTTCTCACGCTCCCACCCCCGTTCAGCTGGGTATTTGTGTCATTGCGCCCCTCCTCGGCGCTCGTTAATTATTACGATTGAACAACAGAAATGCCTTAGTTTTGAACTGGTTTTGAACGCTGAATTATGAGAATTATAACAGTTATCTTGAGAGATACTTTTAAGTTTGATCTAAAAACTTAAATTAAAATATCTTTTCAACATCTACCTTATCGAAATCACTATCGTTTGAGATGATTCTATTAATCCCGTTCAGCTTCATCGTTGCGTAATGAATCGCATCTTCAAAATCCAATTTTTCAACGTTCATTGCGAAGCTCAAAACGTCAGAGGTTAAAGGAAGCATAGTAATACCTATCTCTCCGAGAACTTCTGGTAAGTTCCTCAATCTTGTCAGAACGTAGAGTATCCAGACTGTCAAAGCGGATGTGCAAAGGTTATCGAATTAATACTTCTTGGCTTTTTCACCAAATTCTGGATGAGCTGTTAGATAATAGTATAGCACGTTAACGTCAACGTAAATCATAACTCGCCCCTCACAGCTTTTGCAGTTAGCTCCCTAGCTTTTTCTTCTATTTCTTCTACCGTTAAATGTCTATCAACCTTTACAACGCCGTAATATTCCTCTATTTTCTTCTTAATCGTTTTCAGAATGATCTTGTCACCTTTAACTGTCAGTTCAAACTTCTTCGATTTGATCTTATTTCTATTTTGGAAAAAGAGTCGTATAGTGAGGGAAAAAGATAGCAAGGTTGTAATCCACGCAACAGAGTGCCTATGGAAGAATAAAAAGGGCTGGACTCCTAAAGTGTGTGCTTCGATCGAGAAGTACGACATAGGGCTGTTGGATAGGATAAATAAAAACGTGAGATATCACTGCACTAGGAAAAGGCGATGACGTGTGTGTGGTTGTGATCCTGAATTTTGGGTATATCCTAAATGTTTGTTTTAGATTGGTATTGGCAAAACTAATGTTCAAAACCAGTTCAAAACTAAGGCATTTCTGTTGTTCAATCGTAATAATTAACGAGCGCCGAGGAGGGGCGCAATGACACAAATACCCAGCTGAACGGGGGTGAGAAAGTTGAAGAGTGGAATCGCTGTTGCAGTACTGTTACTGCTTGCACTAGCAACAGTGGCTGGAGCTGTAGAATCATTCGGCAAGAAAACAGTAAAGCTTGACGACCTTGATTTTAGCATCGAAAAAGCCGTAAAACTTGAACCTGAGAAGAAATCTTACAAAACTGACTTTGGAAGGGCAAATATTCTAACGAACGGTGGAAAGATCGAAAGAACGGTTACAGTTAGCGGTAAAATTAGGGATGGGTTCAACGTTGAGGGTGAGGAATTCAAGGTAGGGACAAAGGTTCTGGATGAAGTTGGGACTCTTGGGGCATTTCCAATATCAGGCACACTAAACCCCTGCGAAGCTGACCTTTATGGGCCGATATTCCTAAACGCAGGTGAAACTCTTACGGTTTCCCTCAGCTGGTATCCAAGCGATCAGCCAATTCTCTTGGGTTTTGTTGACTGGGACAGCGGGAAGGTAGTAGCAGCATGGATCATTAGCGGTGGCTCGGTAACTGCTTCCTTTACACCCTCTACAGCAGGAAATTATGGAGTACTCATAGGAAACGCCGGCACTCAAACAATAACCTACAGTGGCCTAGTTTCATGGTAGCAAAGTTCAAAGAGGCAGGAAGGCAGAATTTCTCCAAAAATTTATTTTAATTTTATTTTTAAAAATCGATAGAAAGTGAAATGTTGATAATTTGGGACTTCAGTGGATTGTTGTTGCCGGGCATTCTCACGATTGTCGGAGTTGCTGAAGATAGAGAGAAACTTGCACAGATGTGCAATAGCTTTGATGGCCGTGAACAGCATACTTTGGCTGGAATGTATATTCTCCCTTGTGGATCCATGGATACGATCATACCAATTTTTTAAATTTTCCAAAATTTAATCATTTTGGTATAATCGATTATTATTCTCTATGTTGCGTTAAGTTTGATGGTGAGAAAGCTGAAGTTCGACGTATACTTCATAACCGACTTGAACTTTGGCTGGACCCATGAGCAGTTTGCTGAGACAACACTAAAAGCTGGTATAAGGGTTATTCAGTTCAGAGAGAAGAGGATGAGCACAAAACAGATGTTCGAGATTGCAAAAAGGCTGAGAAAGCTCACTGAGTATTACGATGCTATTCTGATAATCAATGATCGCGTCGATTTGGCTTTGGCTGTCGATGCTGATGGAGTTCACGTTGGACAGGATTTGCCCGCTGAGGCTGTTAGAGAGATATTTGATGGCATAGTAGGTGTTTTCTGCTCATACCGTTGGGGAAGCTCCCGAGGCATACAAGCTCGGCGATGATGTCGAAGCTCGTCGCGAGAATTTTGCCTTTGGGTGTGGCAAAAGGTCGATTAGTTTTTATTGTTTATATAAAGTTTTTCTTTCTCTAATAGTATGGAAAACCTTTCCAATTCGAGTTCTTTAGCTATCTTATTTGTGAGTTCGTATGTGAGTATATTTTTCTTTAATGTTTTCTGCCACATAATGCAAGCCATTCAATCTGCAAACATTGCGTTGATGTATTTTATTCTTAAACAAGTTCCATTGATCTTAAAGCACTTTCCTTTCTCATTTATGAACTCTCTAATGCGCTTCCACTCTTCTTGAGTGGTTTCATATCTGTATTTATCTGAGCTATTTTTATTTTTTAGAAATAATAGAAATATTTTCTTTAAGGTCGGTTTGTCCCTCAATTCGCTCCACGTAACGTTAGTGAAACTACCGTTACAACCCACCTTTTCGATCCTGACATCTACTATAGCTCTTGGCCCTGCGATCGACGATAGATATGCGAATGAAATTATCAAAAATAATAAAAATACCAATAAACAAATAAAAAGTTTGTGAAATTTCAACGTAGTCACCTCATCATGGATTTATGTTACTTGCTACACACGACCCACAATCGTCGCACCAACAATCGACACCTAAGTATGCCCAACCATAATTCATTATGCACGGTGGATGTTCCCACCACCAATATCCCTGATCGTCTGCTCCAAAGAGATGTGATGCTTCATGTTGAACTATGCTGTCATGTGGCCAGTCGGGTGTAGATGCTTCAACTGCGCACAAAGCATATGGTGCAAAATCTGGGGTTCCGTCATTGTTTAAATCCCACATTCCATCTGGGTATGCAACGCCATTGTGGTTAGCGTAATTGACCCAACCGATTACGATATCGTTTTTACTATCGATGACCCATGATGTATCCTTGGCAAGATCGTCAAGAAGTTTACCAGCATCATCCCAGTCCGAAACGTCACTTGCATTCCAGAACCCATAGTAAAACGTTACTTGCACATTTACGTTAAAGTTCTCGAATCTTTCTAAAGCGTTTTTAGTGTCTGACTCAAAAGGTTCTGTTGGGACATGTTTACCATCCTTTGCTACAAAGACATGGACTTCAATCTGACCATCTATTGCATGCGGCCCGTTTGAAGGATTTCCGCAACTACTTACAGTAGTAGTATATGTAGGTTGTTCTAGTTTTAACAATCTGTGTTCAACAAGTATTTTAACGTATTCTTTCGGCAATACAACTCCATCAACCACTTCAACTCTCGGATTTGCCGGATCGACACCATACTTTTTAATATATCTCTTTCTTGCATTCTCAATTATTTTATTCATTTCTTCATAACTTATCACGATATAGTCTATACCCTTCCCTTTCAGCTTTTTAGCTATATTCTCTGGAACCTTACCGTTCTCTGTAACTATGACTCTTTTACTACCATTTAAGATTGTTCCTTTTAAGTAACTTGGTAACACACCCTTTGCAAATTTGATGTCATTTTCAGTTATCCCATACTTTTTGTATATCATTTGTAGTTCACCTTCCGTAAGCTTTTCTGGTGGCTTTAATGGTATGTCACTTTGCTTTGGTATAATTACCGCACTCACAACCATTCCTAACATCACTAAAACTAAGAATATACCTACTAACGGTTTAACCCATTTCATTCATACCACCTCTTAACTTAGAAATGATTTAGAACTTCATTTCATAAATATCTTCTGACCATATATTCAAAATAATATTTATAGGATTAAATAATTGAAAATATAATTTACAAGACATGGTAAAATCACATCTGTTTAGGACATGTTATGACTGTTAGTCGAAAAAGTTCAATACATTACAACTTACGATTTTGTCCTATGGCTAAGGACACGATTAGATTAAGGATAAATCCGTAGGCTCCGATTAATATTAAGATAATATGTTCAAAATTAAATATATTAATTCCCATTCTTATATCCCTCATTAGCGGGTAGCCTGCAAAAAATACACCTACAAATATTCCTGCAAACATATGATGAAATTGTAAGACTCTAAAGATGGAATCCCTATTGTTAGCCTTCATAGCGGTTAGAGCCTTTATCAAGATGAGTGTTTGGGCAATTATTGAGACCGTAAGAACGATATAATACGGAATTAGAGCAATTGTCCCCTTAAATCCTGTAGTGCATGATAATCCTAAGTATGTAATCGCAGGATATGGTATTACACCCCAGCATCCCGCCAATGGTAAGAGTAGCGGTAGCATTCCCACAGGCCATATCAAAGCTAAAGCAAACGGAGTAAATATTAGAATCAAGTATATCATTAAGCCAACGAGATAGCTATATACCGCCAGTTTTGTCAGCATCTCGTTCACGTTCATGATTATACGCCCGAACCACATTCATTTTTAAGTACAAGTTTATACACTTTGTAAATAATACACAGCTGAAAAACAACGTTTACCGTCATTATTGTTATTATGCCCAAAGGTTGCATTAGCTTATATGAAAGTTCCTGTGGGATTATACCGAAAAAACCGGCTAATCCGAGCGCGTACATTATAACGACGGAAGGAAACACGATATAAAGCATGCCACCAAAAATTGGATATCCAATAATGTAAGTTAACCCAAGAATATATTCCACAAAAATAAATTTTAAAAATAATTACATTTCATAAATATCACTTCTTGTATCTTTAGTTAAGGAAACCACAGCCAAGATGTTCAGAAGAAACCCGTACATTCCTAGTAATATTACGAGTAAGTTTGCTTCATGCTCCATTAGTAAATGCAAATTATTCCTATATAATATTAACGGATATATAGTTAAATGTACTAAATAAAATAAACCTACACTAAAATGATGTAGTATAATCATTTTGTAGATTTTATATATTCTATTTTTGAGAACTTGCAATATTATGTAAGTCTGCAAACCAATGGCAGATACAAGCAATAAATAATATAAATATAAATTATAATTATATTTTATAATAATTATAGGATAATCCAAACGAAAGAATATATATGGAATCATACCAACAAAGCTTCCAAGAGGAAATACGTAGGATACTAAAGGTGGAATAACCAACATATAGTCCAGTACGATGTAAGGACACAGGCATACCACTAAATTAAAGAGTCCTACAAAATATCCGTAGAGTATAATTTTATTAAAAAAAAAGTAAAAAATTATTGCTTTTCATCTATTCATCCTCCAAAAAGACTAAATTGGTACTCTAAGTCGTTGTAGCCAAGTTTGGGAGTTAAGTCGCTATTGCAGATTCCAAAGTGATATTCTACAACCCATGGCCAGATTGGAATATTTCCCGGTTCATCAACCAATTCATACCATGTGACAAAGGCTAAATGGTGTTGCTGAGCTTTCTGTCTTATTACTGGTAGCGCAGAGTTAATAAAATCTTTCTGTTCATCCTCCCCGTGGCTTATTAAATCAGAGTATGTAGAATATCCAGTTTCCATTATAGCAGCCCGTTTTCCATACTGATCTGCTATACTGAACAGGGTATCAAGCTCGCTCCATTGATCATAGGATTCACCAAAAGCCCAAGTTCCTGGGTAATGATCGATAGCAACTATGTTTATGCAACTTCCAACATTGTCGAGCCAATACTTTAGCCAGTAATCCCACTGAGCCCAATCGGCAAATGCGTTCACGATAGTCTTAAAGTAATAATCGTGCTCTGAGATACCGTCATAAAGAGCCTTTATGTATTTGGGATCATCCCACATCTGAATGGGATCCGCCAGATGATTCAGTTCGTTGCCAAGCTGGTAGTATGTTATCATATAACCTAACTCTTGAGCAACTTTTGACGCATATTCCTTTGCTTCCTCAAGGAACCCTGGCGTAACTCTTGCCTGTATGACTACTTTGCCATTCACTACGTATATATTCCTGACGGGAATGTGGTTCTCTTTAGCGATCTTTAAGAATGTTTTTACGTCTACACGACCCGTAGGGATTTTTACAGTCTTGTCGTTGACCTTGGCAATATAATATTCTGTCCCGGAGTCCTCTAGCAAGTCATTAACCCACGATGGGAATCCTCCACTGCTTCCCAAAACCACGATCACGTCCATGCCTTCCTGATGAATCCTATTTATAGTTGCTCTGTAATATTCGAACGCATTTTCGTTAAATTGATCTCTCTGTGGTTCAACATCTTTCCACCATATATCAAACCTAATGTATCTTGCATTGAGGTCTTTAGCCTTCTCGATCATCTGAACATCTTTTTGAGGTAGGGGATCTCCAGCTTTCCATCCTGAGGGATAATGGAAGTGAATACATATTGCCGTCTTCGAAATCGTTTCTGTCTTCACGGCCATGGCCGTTCCAGCTATATTACCAATCACGACTACCACTAACAACACACCCACTAACAGTCTAGTTTGTCTCATTCTGTCACCTCTTTTCTCGCTAAACATCTTCAGCGAAGATCGAATATATTGATTGATTTAATCATATCATAAAAATTAAAATTTATTAATTATAGTTCTAGTTTGAAATGTATATTGCTGGGGTGGTGTCAACCGCTTGAGTTACTGCCCTGTAAACGGGATGAGCTATATTTGGATTCGAATATAATCGCACGGAGCAGTAAAATCCACAGGTGTCGTCGTATTCAAAATTTACACCTATAAACAACCCAATAGCGTCTGCAGCACTAGCAGCCTTTGAACTAATTTTACCAAGTGTTTTAAGAACCTCAATAAACTTCAAACAGTCTATGGCGACCTCTTTTTGGTCAAGATTCCACAGTGTAAATGTGTAGTATGGTATATCGTGGGAAGTTGAAGTTTTCGTTCCTTCATAAATATAGTCATCTACAGGAACGGTTTGAGCGTCCTCTGGTTTTGAGGTTCCACCATTGATTGTGCTCGGATAGAAATCTATTACATATATGTATTCTTTGTAATATATATCACCGGCACAGTATACACCCCATCTTTCGTATCTATATTTGACCTTCATCCAAACATAATAATTCTGACCAGTTGCGAAGGAGCCAGTGTGGGCACCAGCATCGTTCTTACTAATAATGTGATATCCTTTTCCTGTCCAGTCTGTGTCCACAAAAACGTATACTTTAAACCCGACATTTTTATTTTTAAAGTATGAGTAGTCTACTGTTCCCCACGAGGTATTATCTGGTTGAACTTTTGTCAATATAACGTTTCCGCTCCATTCATACGAATCATCAAGCCACTCATAGTATTCGGGAACCATTACATGAACATCGTTGCTCTTAGCTGGCGATACACTCTTAAACTTTGGATAAATAACTTTTGATGAGGGTAGCTTATCCCATCTAAAGTTCACATTTTCCACGGCAATTCTACCATCTTTAGTTACGATCGTCACAGAAATTAGTGGTTCAGCCATTGTTCCATTCTTTCTATACTCCTCCTGCCATGCATTTTTTAGATCTGCAAGATTAAGCACAATTTTATAGTCATTGCTACTAATATCGTAATCTGCTATGTGCCTAAAACCATCTGGATACAATGCTGAAATGAAAATATGTGCCCCGTCGGCATTCCTAATTTCTAAATTTGCAGCCCCTGCCATGCTACTGATCGTAACTAATACCACTAACAAACCTACTAAACCTTTCCAAACTCTCATTTAACCACCTCTTAACTTAGAAGTTATTTAGACTCAATTCCATAAGTATTTTCTGACCATATAATACAAATAATATCTTTAAGAAAATATCATTAAAACTATAATTCTCAAGATATGGTTAGAAAGTTTATATGGTAGTTTTTCAGAGTGTGAAAAACCCATCATAATGGGAAAAATGATAATTGTTGCAAACACATTTCACGGGTCGTGACTTTACTATGATTTAAATAATACCATCAACAGTGTTGCATCACCACTCATTTCACGTTTAATATTCTCTTTACATCATTTATTTAACTCATCCTAGTCGAATATATGCAGAATGCAAAGGAAAATCGTTGTTAGGGCGAAAGCAAACAAACCACCTAGTAGTATTGGGCCCCTAAACCAGTAAAAGTACATAGCATACCTACAACTAACTATTTCGACAACAAGGAAGTATTGGATGAAAATTCCTATCAGTCCTATACTAAACATCAATGCGATTAATTTTCTCACATCTTTAATATTTTTTTTCATACATATTATATATATCAGTGTGGTAGGGAAAAAAAGCAGAATCAAGCCAATACAGGCCCACATAGGGTAGTCAGAATGATACATCTCCGAGCTATGTCCAATTGCGATTGCAAAAATAATGGCAAGGGTGGTGATTGCAACACCACCCACACAACATAAGAATATTCTATCCGCTTTCATTCTTAGACCCCTTCAGAACTGTCCGCTATCCAAGTATAGTGAGTATGTATAATCCCACCCAGTTCCTTTAGGAACTCTAAATTCTACACCAGCAATAACTCCGACAGAGCCCTCATAGTTTCCATTCCAGTGTGCTTTGAATAGATTGCTTGTCAGCGACTGGGGACCAACGTGTCCCGGATAAAGTGTATAACTTTCCGATATTCCAGCACTAACACCATTATGTTCGACTTGTAGGCTGGCAGTAATAGTGACCGGTGTACCAGTACTTACGTCCGAAACTGGCTCCCAGTCTGTTACTACATCGGCATCTCTGTTGAGCTGGATTCCAACTCTAACCTCATAAACGTTTCCGTCATCGCCAAGCAGTACATCCTCTTTACTGATTCCAGTGCCCTTCATCCATACGATGTAGTCCATACGATGTAGTAATCGTAGTTAGGATCGTCAACGAGTACCTTGTAAAGTTTGAAGCTGGCATAAGCGGTGGCATAGGCTGTTTCTGCGCTGAGTGTGTCCGTACGGATGTACTGAACGTTTTCAGTGGTTAAAGCAGTCGTGCTAACTGCGTTGCTGATAAGATCGTCTATCTTTTTGCTACCCTTTTCTACGGGACTATTTGTATGAACACGCTTACTAACTTCAACGACGATTCTTTGTTTTTCCCCTTTTGGTTTTTCTTCCACTGGTGCACCCAACACAGGCATAGCACCACTCATTACCAGCATCATGGCCAACAAGATCCCAATAACCCATACCCTTCTCACATTCCATCACCTTCTGATTTCTCTGCTATAAACCTTTCTACTATTTAATATTTCTGACCATATAATGAGAATAATATGTTTAGTAAAATATATATCAAAATATAATTCTCAAGATATGGTCAGAAACTTTATATACAGTATTTTTCGTCAGAAACTTAATGAAGTTCTACTGCATAGAAGTAGTACTATGGTTAAAGTTACGAGAAAGTATCAGGTGACGATTCCGAAGGAGGTCAGAGAAGAGCTCGGCATCGAGTTAGGTGATGAAGTTGAGTTCGTTAAGAACGAGAGAGGCGAGTTCGTAATCAGGAAAGTTGAGAGGAGAAGGCGATACGAGGAAATTCTCAGAGATGCTGTAGGAGCGTTAAAAATTAGCAAGAAGCAACTTAAGGAAATTCAGAAGGCGATAGGGGAAAGCTTCCATGTCTAACGTTTTCATAGACTCGAACGTTTTCATCAGGATATTCAACGCTGAAGAAGGATATGAGAAAAACTATTGAGAGCTTGGTATGGATTAAAGAGCGAGACTGGAAATTTAGAATCTCATGCATCGTCCACTTTGAAATCCTTTTGGGATTCGAGCTGTACGGTGGGGATACTGGAAAGTATTGGAGGATTATTAAGGAATTTGAGATCGAAATAGTTCCACTCACAAAGGAGAATGTAGAATTGGCTTCAAAGCTTTGCAGAAGCAAGAGCAAAATCAGAGACTACTTCATAGGAGCTGCAGTAGTCAATCGAAAGGGATACCTTCTAACTTATAATGTGGATGACTTTAAGTGGACTGAAAGGGCTTACATCCCCGAAGATTTTGTAGCATTACATTGATAATTTTTGCAGGGTTTTGATCTTGGGCAGTTCTAAGTTCTCCTTTAATCAGAGAACATATCATCGGACTCTTTCCCTTTCAGAGAATCTTAGGAATTCCTCAACCCTTTGAAATTTAGCGGCATAAGTTTACTACTCCTGAGCTTTACTAATCACTTTTTAAAAATAACACGTATGCTGATCAGAAACAATATAATCCAGCTTAGGAGCACTACTGCCGAATGGATCGTTTTAAATACGATGGTAAACACAGACCATGCGAAGATGAAAAGAATTGCCACGAGTGCTATCATCTGAGCTACCGTTTTGTATTCAACTCTTTGCTTTGAGATCTTGTACCACATTAATGCCACTAAGAGTAAGAATGAAAAGCATGCGATTCCCATAAAATCGGGTTGTTGTAGTATGGAATAAAGTACCTTCTCAAGAAGAAACATGAACGAAACTATTGCGAGGAACAGGGCTTGATTTTTCCAGTTCGGTTTGTATTCGATACCCCATACGATCTTAACCCTAACGAAGGCTATTGTAACCGATACAATTGCTGGGAATAGTAGGCAGAGAAGAGGAAAAGTTATCGCTATATTACGTTTAAGCATGTTCACTTTAAGAACGATTATACACATTAAGATCATTAACGGGAAGTAGTATATGCTAAAGCTGGCAAAAAGTTCTCTCTTGAATAGTTCATATGCTACATTTTTCTTAGCATCGTCTTTCTCAGCATTCATTCGCTTCACCTTCGCCTTTTTGACCACAATCATATATGCACCACAAATGGCAACCCGTTGCCATGGCTCCGTAACAAATTATTGCTCCAGCGCAACACGGGTTATCAGGTATTGGCGCTGGTAGACAACATTCTAGAAGTGGTTGGCAAAGCGAACATACGCTTGGCGGTTCTGGCACTACACAATTTTGGAGAATGCATTCAAATGTATATGATCATACACACTCACTACATCCTGAGAAGTCCTGAATTGTATAAGTCTTACTTTTTACTTTGCCATCATAGTCAACATAGTATACCTTTGTTTGTTTAAATTTTCCATTTTCAACAATTTCCACCGCACCTACTTTTACGGAATTCTTTCCAGAGATATAAACAAGCATTAGGTTTCCAGTATCTGATTTTGCGGGTATAACTACTGCTCTGACAATTCCTCTATGGTCAATTATACTGAAAGCGGTTGCGATACCACATTGTGGAATGTTTAAATACCCCCATCAACAATATTGCATCACCACCCTGAAAGCTTTTACTTTCATCAGATCTATTTTGTATCCTTTAGCTGCCAATGTGGTTCTGAGTTTTTTCACGTTTTCATTCTTCAAAGCCTTAGCTAAAATCTAATTCTTTTCAATACCATTGATTTTGACAACCTTAACCTTCGATTTTCCAGTTGCAACTTTCGAGCAACTCGGACAAGCTGGAACACTTGTAGCTAATGCGTGATTAACCATACTTCCAAGCATTATTAAGACCACGACCTAATCCACTTCATTCTACCAACCTCCCTCCAATCTGAAAATAACTTAGACATCATTCCTATAAGTATCTTCTGACCATATATTAAAAATAATATTTAAAAGATTAAATAATTTAAATTATAATTCTTAATGTATAAATTTATATACAAAACTAAATAAATATTAATTTTCAGATTACATAAATAAAAAATTTTTAGTAGTAATTTTTAACCTTAAAACTATTTAAGTAAATTTATTTTATTTTTCAAACTTAATTTAAATCTTCTGAAAGCTTTGAAGTCTCTATCTATAGATTTAGAAATGAGTTATTGCTGATGGAAGTACCAATGGAAACATTGCTTCTAGAATTTTACACTTCTTTCTAAACGTCTTGCAGATTTTTCAGCGAGCTTAACTGATTTCTCGTCAAAATCAAGCTTTAGAATTTTTTCAAGAAGTACTTTCCTTCAGCCCACAGTATAATTCGAAGAGAGAAGTACTATAATAGAAGGTATCGAGTTCTATTAAATCCCCTATAAATAATTTCTAAAAACTCCTGTCGCCTTTAATCCTTACAAGTTCCTCATATATATCATCAGCAGTGTCAGGCACATATACACAGGATTGAACACTTATATAATTATATCTAAAATAGTTCATTAATATTTTAATAAAAGAATAAAATTTAATTATATTTTATTTACACTATTATCGTATAGTGCAACACTGAAATTTATGTCAATAGTTTTTGTATCAGTCCACCACCATACTGGCTTTTGGAGTTCTACTTTGAAATCGTGATCCACAATCATAGGAAGAAATCCGCCGGGTTTATTGGGATCAAGCAGACCTATGGAGGAAGGTTCGACCGTATACGTTACACCGCTTGAAGAATCCGGAATTTCATGGATTGTCTTTACGCATCCTGTATCAGGGGATGTTTGATCTATCCACTTGATTTTGAGACCTCCCTGAACGCTGTAACTTATCGTCGCAGAAGCTATAGCTACAGGTTCTTCCCCTTGAAATCCTGCCGAAGCTGTTAGGGTATACGAAACTTGGGTGTTAGAACCCTCGTTTTTCGGACCCCAATCGTGCAGAACCTGCCCCTCCCAAATGTCTGTGTTCCAGTCGGTTATCGTAGTAAACTTTTTCGGCGAATAGCCATCGTAACCGAGTGCGGAATGTTGGGGCAACGCTAAGAAGAATCTGTAAGTTTTTCCACCTACGGTCGTCTTTGCAATATAGTAGTCCACCTTAACAGTTTCCTTTCCTACATTGTTTTGATCTTTGGTAATCCAGCCAACGTAACCGATATAGTTGAAGTTCTTAATGTTAGTTGATTCCGCTCTAACTTCATCAAACGTTTTTATGATCATAGCTATATCTTTAGTCGGATCGTTCGTTTTCTCTGCGACGAAAATACCGTCGGGATTACAAGACAAAGCAACGATGTCAGCTTTAAGCAATCTATCGTCAATTTCAATCGACCTCTTGTCGTGGCTAACTCTTTTAACGGGTATGACGCTTAGCTTATGTCCAAATTCACCCAACGCCTTAAACCATGCTTTTAAAACCGTTCTTTTCTCATTTTCATTCAACTTAACTAAAATTATTTGAAATCTGTGCTCTTTTGCAATTTTATTGCGTAGCATATTGTATAACGTTTTAATATTAGTATTTTTCATTAGAGTATCATTTATCACATATACAGAGCTAGAAGTTGGTATGTTAGCTGGAAACTGTGTTCTTTGTTGTATAGTTGACTTTTGTTCCACCGCCAGCGATAGACTTACTGCACTCGCTGCTATCACTAAAACCAGCAACGCACCAATTAATTTTTTCCACATTTTCATCCAACCACCTTTTTCCCTCAAATTACATAAGACCCAATCCTATAAGTATCTTCTGACCATATAATGCAAATAATATTTATAAGAATAAATAACTAAAAATATAATTCTCAAGATATGGTCAGAAACTTTATATGTGAAATAAACATGAGACGAAAATATGAGGATTACAAAATTATTGTTATTGCTTGTGATTTTGCTGGTAAGTATATCAACAGCTAATGCTAAGAAGATCGATAGGAAGGTTTCAATTCAAACCGTGCACGACACTATTACTCAGGGAGAAGTGGATTGGTACTGCAAGTATATAAAATCGTCAACGTTCACGGTAAGCTTGGTTTGGAACAACCCTTCAAACAGCCTAACTCCAACCGTTTATTCACCAGACGGTAGCTGGACGACATTTACGGACTCATCAGACGGATCAATCGATGGAAAGATTGTAATAACGATCTACGATGCTACACCCGGCTACTGGCTCTTCAAAGTCTACGGAGCTAAGGTTAGAGAAATTCAACCTTACTCGTTTACGGTAACATGAGAACTCTTAAAGCAGTTTTAGCTCTATTAATGCTGTTATCTTTCTCTCTACAAGTATGCTATGCTTTCAAGTGGAAGCCGGCCAACTTAACGGACAAGCAACTTCAAGAGCTGATAAAGAACGATAAGCCCGATGAAATAAAGATAACCTTCTGGCAGTTGCCTTGGTGGATCAAGCTACACTACATCGTGACTACGATTTTGGGAATCTTGGGAATATGGAAGTTTCTGCCGATAGTAGTAACGAAGGTAAAATCCGCGCTTGAAAACGCCAAGAGAAGGAAAATCCTTAGAATTGTGATGAAAAACCCGGGAATAAGCTTTAAGGAGCTTGAGGAGGTTACGGGAATGAACAGGAGCACGCTCAGATTTCATGTCGATTCCTTGGAGAGGGAGGGATGGATTCGTTCGATTAGGATAGGTAAACATAAGCTCTTGTTCGCAAACGGTCAAGATGTTCGCATCGATGTCAAATCCGATAGAAAGAGGAGGATAATTGAACTGCTTAGCAGGAAAGATAATTTGTCTATTAAGGAGCTTGCGGATCTCTTAGGCGTTAGCTACCACACCGCTTACAGGCACGTGACTGATTTGAAAGATTTGGGAATCGTAGCCATAGAGAACGGTTCGGTCAAGCTGATCAGAAGATAATTCACACCCGTTTTCTGCTGAAGGTTATCGAAAACTTCTCCAACTCAAGTTCTTTGGCTATATCCTTTGAAAGTTCATATACGAGAATGCCTTTTATTTCATTTTTAAACAATCTTTATATTCTATTTAGTAACCTCGATCTCAATTGTGCGAGTAGATTGAACTGAATTTCACTATTTTCGAGTGTGGATGGATCTTCTTCAAGCTCTATCGTGATATTTGATCGAGACCTCTTAGACTTTCTCTTTATCTCCATTTTTATGTTAATATTTATATTGTTCAAAATATTAATTAATATTTTATTTATATATTTTTGATTTGAAATTCCCATTTCTATAAACTTTCTCTCCTGCTGATAGTATGACGTTATCTTCAGATACTCCATGGCATGGATTTCAAAATGACTTTATCTGCACAATGTTATCGAGATCGTTGTTCCATCTGTTTCCATCGATGTGATGTATCTCCAAAAATGCATGCCCACAACGCTGACATCTGTATCCATCCCTCTCCAAGACGATAGCTCTCAGATCTTGAGGAACCCCTTACTGTTGCCCATTCGACATCGACCTCTTAGAAGATCCTTTTAATATCACCGACTTTATCGAAGTCGGTATCGTTCTATATTATTACGTCGATTCCGCTCAACTTCATCGTTGCGTAATGGATTGCATCTTCGAAATCGAGCTCCTCAATATCCATAGCAAGTTCGAGAACTTCGAACGTTAACGGCATGACATCTACGCTGATGTCCTTCAGGATCTCGGGTATGATATCGAGCCTCGTTAGAACGTGGAGTATCCAAACGGTCAGGGCGGACGTGCAGAGACCCTCGAACTCTTCGAGATATCTCTTGGCTTCCTCTCCGAACTCGGGATGAGCTGTGAGATATTAATAGAGCACGTTGACGTCAACGTAGATCACAGCTCACATCACCGCTTTTACCGTTAGCTCCTTAGTCTTTTCTTCGATCGACAGATGTTTGTTAACACTCGCAATGCCGTAATATTCATCGATCTTCTTAATCGGTCTGAGAACGATCTTATCTCCTCAAATCGTCAATTTAAATCTCTTCGACTTTATCTTGCTTCTGATCTCTGCTGGAATGTATATTCTTCCCTGCAGATCCATAGATATTACCATACCAAAAATTTGAATTTTCCTTTCAATATTTTGGAGAAATCGATGCCATTATTACTCATTATGCTACATCTAATTTTTGATGAAGAGGCTGAGGTTCGATGTCTACTTCATAACATCCTCCGAATTTGGCCGAACTCACGAGGAACTCGCCAAGATTGCGCTCGAAGCGGGAGTGAGGGTCATCCAGTTCAGAGAGAAGAGGATGAGCACGAGGAGAATGTTCGAGATAGCGAAGAAGCTTAGAAGGCTTACCGAAGAATATGACGCCACTCTCATCATCAACGATCGCGTTGATTTGGCTTTGGCTGTCGATGCTGATGGAGTTCACGTTGGACAGGAAGATTTGCCCGCTGAGGCTGTTAGAGAGATATTTGACGGTATAGTCGGAGTTTCCGCTCATACGGTTGAGGAGGCGAAGAAAGCTGAGAGATTTGCTGACTATTTAGGAGTCGGCCCTGTCTTCGGAACGAAGACTAAAAGAGATGCGAAGGAGCCTATAGGAATCGAGGGGCTGAGAAAGATCGTTCGATCTGTGTCTGTTCCTGTCGTTGCGATTGGGGGGATAAATCGGAACAACGTCCTCGAAGTCCTAAAGGCTGGAGTCGCTGGAGTTGCCGTAATTTCGGCCATAGCCGGGGCGGAAGATCCTAAGGAAGAGGCTAAAAAGTTGGTTGAGATCGTGAGAAGTTATTTCTCCTCATCAGAACCTGCCGATTTGAGCTCAGCTTCCTCATAGACACCTATGAGAGCGATTAAAGTTGCGGGAATTGCTTGCTCCGTAGCGAAGGTTATGTATGGAGCCAGATCGATCACGTAATCTGCGAGCCTGAAAACGCCTTTCGGGATCCCCACCCTGCTCCCTATGAACACCACGATCTCCTTGGCGAACTTCAGATCCTTCTTTAGCTGATCCTTCACATCCGCTATCTGCTTGCCAGTCGGATCGGTTACGATCAGCACGAAGTTCTTCCTGCGCTTGTCTCTTGCTGTCTGATAGAGGTCTTGGACGTAAACGGGCACCTCTCTAACTTCCCTCGAATACGCCTTCTTCTGGATTTCGAGTCGAGTCCATCTACCCTTTCTCACTCCCCTAAGAAAGGCTTCGAGCTCAAAAGCATCGACGTAGCCGAACGGGGCGATTATCAATTCCTTCACCTCAAAGGATTGAGCGGCTCTGCCTATCCTCTCCCCCATCTCCTTCGCCGCGCTTATATCCTCTAAGTAAGGAAGCTGAACGATTGATATCTTCTCTAGGAGCTTCCTTATGTCCACCTTCTCTGGAGTATACTTCTTCCTCTCCTCGCTACCGTCTATAATTCCGATGTATGCCGTATCGCCTATTATCTCGACGTATATGGCCTTTTCGGGAAAGTTGAGATCCACATCCGCGTTCGTAAGCTCCTTGATCTTCGCTCCAAGCTTGACGTTCACGTCGGTGCTCGTGAAGTCGTGTTTCTTCCCCCTCCTCTTCGTTCTAATCGCGAAAGTCTTGAAATCTCCCGCTATTCTAACTATATCCTCCGCATGCGAAGCTATCTCATCTGGATCGGCTTTGCAGACTATTGAGATAGGGATTATTGTCTCTATCTCCGGAATATCCCTTATCTTATCGATCTCATCGGAATGGACTATTATAAGGCCCAAGTAGCCCGAAGGTCGGATTTCGAGCTTTACATCTCCCAGCCTTTCCCTTATGTGGTCAGCTGCAACGTATTCGAGCTCCCTGAGGGTTTTGACGAGTAGCATCGTATCGAATGGGACGGTGCTTTTAAAATCGTTTATGATTGGCAGAGTTGAATTGCAGGATAGGACAACTCGACGGGATTAGAGAATTAATCGAGATCTCGAAGAGATAAAAAATAGTTTAATTACTCGTTATCGGATTCGGACTCAGATTCCTCTCCACCAGTTTCCTTCTCTTTCTCCCTCTCCAAGCCCTTGGCAGCTATGACGTCATCGATTCTCAGGATCATTATCGCAACCTCTGTAGCACTGCTGATCGCTTGCTTCTTTACCCTGAGCGGCTCGAGGACACCCTTCTCCTTCATGTCCACTACCTTGCCCTCGAACACGTCGATACCGTATGTAACCTTGCCCTCTTCATGTGCTCTCCTGAGTTCTACGAGGATGTCGATAGGATCGAGTCCAGCGTTCTCTGCCAAGCTTCTCGGAATGATCTCCAATGCTGAGGCAAAGGCTTCAGCAGCTAACTGCTCTCTTCCACCCAATGTGGGCGCCCACTCCTTGAGCTTCAGGCTGAGCTCGATCTCTGGGGCACCACCACCAGCAACGACCTTTCCACTCTCAACAGCAGCTTTGACAGCCTTGATGGCATCGGTCAAGCTTCTCTCAACCTCGTCGACGACGTGTTCAGTTCCACCTCTGATGAGTATCGTTACAGCCTTCGGGTTCTTGCAGCCTGTTACGAACACCATCTCCTCATCGCCGACTTTCCTCTCCTCGACAAGCTCTGCCTCACCTAAGTCTTCAGGCTTGATGTCTCTGATATCCGTTATTATTTTCGCTCCAGTGGCCTTGGCCAACTTCTCGATGTCGCTCTGCTTAACTCTTCTAACTGCCAATACGCCGGCCTTAGCCAAGTAGTATTGAGCCAAGTCGTCGATACCCTTCTGGCAGAACACTACGTTAGCTCCAGCTTCGACGATCTTGTCGACCATCTCTTTGATCATCTTCTCCTCCTGCTCGATGAACCTCTGAACCATCTCTGGATTGGTTATGTTTATCTCCGCATCGATCTCAGTCTCCTTAACTTCGAGAGCAGCCTTGAGCACTGCTATCTTCGCGTTCTTGACTCTCTTAGGCATTCCTGGATGAACGACCTCCTTGTCGATGACGATACCGTCTATGAGCTGTGTATCCTCAACACCGCCGCCATGCTTCTTCTCAAGCTTTATGTTGTCCTCGTCCACCTTGTAGCCAGAGTCTGTCTTCTCGGCCACCTTCTTCACGGCCTGAACGACTAAGCTGGCTAGATGCTCTACAGCATACTCAGCGTGCTTTCCTGTTATTGCCGTAGCTGCAACTTTCTTGAGAATCTCTTCGTCCTCGATGTCGATATTTATTGCGATCTGGTCGAGAATTTCCATAGCCTTCTCGCAAGCTAATCTGTAACCTCTCGCGATTATCGTCGGGTGGATGTCTTGGTCGAGGAGTTCCTCAGCCCTCTTGAGCAACTCTCCAGCCAAAACAACCGCTGTGGTGGTTCCATCTCCTACCTCATTCTCCTGCGTTTTGGCGATCTCTATGATCATCTTCGCAGCGGGGTGCTCTACATCCATCTCCTTGAGGATCGTAACTCCATCGTTCGTAATCACAACATCTCCCAAGCTGTCGACAAGCATCTTGTCCATACCTCTTGGGCCCAAGGTGGTTCTTACCGCCTCAGCGATAACTCTCGCAGCCATTATGTTCATTCTCTGCGCATCTCTTCCAACCGTCCTCTGCGTCCCTTCCTTAAGAATCAGAATCGGAGTTCCCTGCAGCGTAGCCATTCTTATCACCTCCTTGTGTGGAAGAGTAGGAGAAAAGTTCTATATAAAATTTTCGGTAAATTTGGAATTTAATGGTCAGTTATATCTCCAATCTTTGATAATTTATTTAGAATTTGGATAAAATTTTTAGGGTTGGTTAGTGGATTATTTATTCTCTTTATTCTTCTCATT
>Ga0256842_1000246_pt1 | contig 47646 bp, 49 predicted proteins | sample 4559240metaG_FD_185973 | JGI IMG/M metagenome (GOLD analysis project Ga0256842, IMG submission 185973) | Hydrothermal vent microbial communities from Guaymas Basin, Mexico - 4559-240 | ecosystem: Environmental > Aquatic > Marine > Hydrothermal vents | place: Mexico: Guaymas Basin | collected... | reverse complement strand
ACTTGCAGCGATAATCGCAGCTATCTTCAAGGCCGACTCAAAGTATAAAATCCTGCTGGCTATACTCGTAGTTGAGTTCATAATAGCAATAGTCAGACCCCTCTTCATGCACGTAACTGGACACTAATTTTTAAATTATTTAAATCGACGGCGAATTCTCGAAATACGATGGAAGAGATCCAGAGGATTCTAAACGAAGTCCTGCCACTCGTAGTTCCGAGTGAGGAGGAAGTCAAGAAAGCAAAGGATGCCGAAGAGGAGCTGAGAAAAAGACTTGATGATGTGCTTAAGAATTACCCACAGCTTGAGTATCGATTTTTGGGAAGCTACGCGAGGAATACTTGGCTTAAGGGGAATTTGGAGATAGATGTATTCATCCTATTTCCAGAAGATACACCAAAGGATGATCTCGAACGAATTGGGCTCGAAATTGGGAAAGCTGTTGTAGATGAATACGAATTGAGATATGCGGCGCATCCTTATGTTCACGGGATCGTTAAAGGTGTTGAGGTCGATGTCGTTCCCTGCTATAAGCTAAAATCTGCTGGGAAGATAAAGTCCGCCGTGGACAGAACTCCTTTCCACCATGATTGGCTTAAGGACAGGATTAAGGGAAAGGAGAATGACGTCAGATTGCTGAAAAAGTTTCTGAAGGTTGCTGGGATATATGGAGCGGAGTATAAGGTTAGAGGATTCTCAGGGTATTTGTGCGAGCTTTTGGTGGTTTTCTACGGCTCGTTCTTGGATGTTATCAAAAACGCAACCGCTTGGACGAGGAATACCGTGATAGACGTTCCAGCTGGTAAGATTTACAAGAAGAAGGGTATGGGATTCTTCGTAGTCGATCCGGTAGATCCAAAGAGGAATGTCGCTGCAAACCTCAGCTTAGACAACTTGGCAAGATTCGTCCAGCTCTGCAGGGAATTTCTGAGAAATCCGGCTAAGGATTACTTTATCGAGAAAGAAGTGGAAATTCCAAGCGATGAGATCATCGCTAATGAGATTGAGCAGAGAGGGACAGGGCTGTGTGCTGTGGTCTTCGAGAAACCGGACATAGTTGAGGACAATCTCTATCCCCAGCTTGAGAAAGCCTGCAGGAGAATCGAGGATTTTCTTAGGCGTGAAAACTTCCTACCTCTTCGCTCCAGATTCTTCGCAGATGAGAGCAGATGCGTCTTGATATTTGAGACTCAAGTCAAAGAACTCGCAAGAATCAGGAGGCACGAGGGACCACCTTTTGAAGAGGAAGAGCACGTTGAGAGATTCCTCAGGAAGGAAAGGAAATATAGGCCATTCATAGAGGGTGGGAAGTTCTGGGTTTATGTTGAGAGAAAGAATTGGAAGGTTGAAGATGCTATAGCCGATCTGATAAGAAGGGAATGGAGATCAATGGGAAAGAACGTAGGAGAAATGCTGAAGAAGCATTTTGAAATTTTAGTGGGCAAAAGCGTTTTGAAGATCGAAGGCAAGGAATTCAGAAGGTTTTTAGTCGATTTTTTGTGTTTGAAGTTAAATTAATTTTTATAAATTTTCTAATATGGTGGTGTTGCAATACTGTTGATGGAATATTTAAATCACACACAATGTGGAGTCACAACCCTCAATATCTTAAATCTTAGAGGTTGAGGTAAGAGACGAAAATAGCTCATGGACAGTATCTCGTAAATGAATTTTGGAATTTAGATTCCAGAAATTGGATCGTGACGCCACGTTGTGGATAATTTAAATACCTCACAAACAATGTTGCATCGCTACCAGAATTAGTCAGTATCTTTTTTAAAAATCCTGCATAAGTAGGCCCAAACACAAAAAGGAAAAGTGCGCGGGCCGGGATTTGAACCCGGGCCAACGCCTCGGAAGGGCGTTGTCCTACCGGGCTAGACTACCCGCGCTCATTGATATAATCTTTCCGATGCTTAAAAACATTTCGCATGGTAAATTTTATTTTACGACCCAATTAAATGCTGGCATGAGCGTTGTCGGCTGGGATGCCAGTCATGGCGAATTTACGATTGAAGATTACTATTACTTCTCCAAGCTTAGAAAGTTTGCTGAGAAGGAAGATATTGAAATTTACGAGATCAAGAACTTCAGTAAGCTTGGAGAATACGACGTCATAGTATTCAATTACCCAGAAAAGGACTTTAGAAGTCAGGAAGTTGCGAGGATCAAGAGATGGCTTAAAGCTGGGAAGAAGATAATCTTCGCGGCATACTATAGCAACATGGATGGCGTTGCAGAGAGGATAAACAAGGTGCTCGCCAAGATGAATGTGCCGGTGAGGATAAACAACGATGTCATAATGGATCCCGAAAACAACTACGACGACATACTCTTCCCAAAAGGAAAGTATAAAGATCACACAGTGGTTATGCCCTGCTCGGCCTCAGTTACGGCTAAGGATGGCATAGTAATCTCTTCCTTCGAGACTGCTAAGTGCCATCCCACCGGATTGGAAAATCCAGCATTCGGTGTCAAGCTCGACATGGGTGGAGAGCTGATAGTGTTGGGAACATGCGTATTCTGGGATAACTTTGCAATAGAGTTTGAAGACAACAAGGTTTTGGCGTTGGATCTTCTGAAGATCTAATCGCCGATACCGTATTCAAAGAGGCAGAACTCGTCACCTCTTGCCAAGCATTTTTTCTCCTCTCCATTTAATCTGCAGTCCAACAACCCCTCAAGAAGCCCCCAGACGTAGCCCAACAACATCCAGCATATCGGAGTATCAGACTTGCCCTTCTTCAATTTCGTGTATCCCACAGCCTCGAAGGAGCCCGTTACCTTGACGACTATCTTATCGCTACACAATTCGAACTCGAACTTGCCCCAGCCGAAGCACTTGTCCCATACTGTTATCATGTTCTTTGCGATCTGGAAAGCCTTGTCCCTCGTCAAATCTCCAAATTTCTTCTGATACCGTCTCCTTATCGCGCTCCCAGCCCTATAGCCCCCGTTTCTTGAAGCCGTCAATATCAACCCCTTTGCAGCTTTACCTACTATCTTCGTCAATTCTGCATAGATCCCAGCCAAGAACGTAGCGTAGAGAGAAGCAACAGGAATTCTACCCAAAAACAGTATTCTACCATCCTCCCGCTCTAAGAACATGCTCTCAAGCTCTTCTCTACTCTTCTTGGTCAGATCTTCAGTTACGAGGAACTCGAACGGATCCACGATCATCACCCCAACAGCTCCTTAATCTTTTCACTCGCCCTACCCATTTCGAGCAGGACCAAACCCAAGTTTGCTCTTGGAGAGGTCATAACGACGAGCAGAGCCTTTGGACCAGCTCCGGTGGCGATGATCTTACCCTCCTTCCCCTCAACTATAACTCTATCCGGGATGCCCTTACCCAATTCCGATGTTGCCGTCTCCGCAGCACCGAGCATAGTTGCTGTCATCGCAGCGAAAGCTTCAGCATTTACATTGTGGGAGATATCTGCAGCTATGAGCAACCCGTCTCTCGATACTATAGCAGAAGCTTCTATGTCCCCAACTGCCTTCAAATCTTTCAAAATCTTTTCAAGTTGCTCCCTCAGACTTGCCATAACCCTCACCTATCAGCAACTTTATCAAAGCATCCAAAACCTCATAAACTCCTATCTTTTTTGTGGCTACAGTCGGAATGATCGGGACATCTTCTGGCAAATGCATGAGCTTTCTTATCTCCTCTGGCTTCAAAGCATTCGGTAGGTCTTGTTTGTTTGCGGCAATAACATAAGGCAGGCCAAATTGAGTGGTCTTCTCAAGCAACTGCTTAGCTCTTGGGAAAGTCTCCGGCTTCGTCGAATCGATGACGAGTATGACTCCCAAAGCTTCGCTTCCCAAAACCCTCAAAATAGGATCGAATCTTTCTTGGCCGGGTGTTCCGAAGACATCTATCGTGAATCCCTTGTATTCCACCTTTCCGTGATCCAAAGCTACCGTAGTTCCCAATCTATCAACCGAAATTGCCTTATTAGAGATCGCGTGGACGAACGTCGATTTTCCTGCGTTAAACGGACCGGTTACGAGTATCTTCGGTATGTATGCCTTAACACCACCGGGCTTTACAACCTTGAATAAGACTGCTCTTCCTTTAACCTGAGTCCAGTCCACCTTCAGAATTCCATAGTAGTGCCCCAAAATAACGCGGTGATGAATTCCTCCAATCTTAACTACCGCATTGGACATATCCTTAACCTTGTTCAAGATCTCTTCAGGATAAGGCCAAGCCGTAAAATTCGAAACGATTACAGAATTCTCAGCGTATTTTTTCCACTTCTCAAAATAAGTCAAAGTCTCCTCTCCGCATATGTCGATTATCGTCGAAAGAGATCCGAATACGATGAGATCGTTTTCGTCTATCGCCTTTCTTATCACCTCATCAAATTCATCTAAATTCGTCGGATCCTTAACCACGTATTTCTCATCTGAAGTGGCTCCAACATAGGAGGAATAAGCATCAACTATGGAGAATTTCTCAAAATCATCTACGAACCATCCGAACTCCTTGAATCTGTTCCTCAGGCTCATCGGACTCATCGTCGATGTGACGTAAACGCATCTGTAACCTTCCTCGAGGTTTCTGTAGAGGGTCTGCATGCCGAATACATCTCCCTCCACCTCTGGATCGATATAGTAGGTTAGAGTCTTGCCACGGGGAATCTCCTTAAGCAGGTCATCCAGCACGGGGATGCCTATCTTCATGACAACACCTCCAACTTATCGTTGACTATGTTAAACTCCTTCCACTCGGTTCTTATGGAAGGACTAACGTATCTGAATATTCTCCGATTTCCCTCATCTTTAAGCTCGATAACCCCGTTGAAAAGCTGTTTGAGCATCGCAATAGTCCTTTCATCGTGCATGTTCTCATCGACGGTGTAAAACGCAAAAGCTCCGAAGCTCTTAATCCTGTTCGTTAAGACATGCAAAAACCTGAACACCGTCTGAGGATTTAGATACATCAGAACTGTTGAGACTGAATCGAAAGCTATCACGACGTCTCTCTTCCCAGACTTCCAAAACCTCTCAAGAAACATGTTTATTCGAACTGAAATTCCGGTCAGATCCATAATAGATACCCTCTTTATGTCGTCCGTGTCTGGGGCATCTGAGAAGATCGTCCTCGAAACACAATCTATGATCTTGATCTCGTTCAGATTGAACTTTTGAAACCAGTCCAAGATTGTTTCGGCCGTATCTTTTGTTGTGATGTATATTCCTCCGGATCCGCCGCTAACCTTTTCGAGGACGATGTTTCTAACGAATATCGACTTTCCTACCAAAGGTGGGCCGATCACCATGATGTTGTTACTGTCTATATCGATGTCTAGGATGTCAATTCTCATTATGATAATCACTATCTCAGGCAATATATAAATCTTCCCGTCCCTGAACCTTATATATAAATATAACTGTGAGGCAAAGTCTTATAAAAATCATGCCAAATGTCATAGGCTATGAGAGAGGTTGTCGAACTCAAAGGTCACATCATAGATTCGATGATCCTGCCAAAGGTTCTGGACACGATCATAGAGATGGGTGGAGATTTCGAGATTTTAGAGCTCAGAGTCGGTAAAACAAAGGTGGATGAGAGCTACTGCAAGATGATCGTCGAAGGCGATGAGAAGCTTTTCGAAGAGCTTGAAAAGTTGGGAGTCATTCTGCCAAAGAAAGAGGTTAAGGTTGCTCCTGCTCCTGCGGATAAGGTTCTGCCGGATGGATTCTATGCAACGACGCACCATCCGACTTACGTTTACATCAACGGGGAGTGGAAGAAGGTTAAGAACATTGAGATGGACTGCGTTATAGTCATAGAAAACGGAGAGCCGGTTTGCAAGAGGCAGGGTTTGGTTAAGAAGGGAGATCTTGTAGTAATCGGGCATGATGGAATAAGGGTCGAAGTCCCCCAACGTCCAAGAGAGCCAACGGACATCTTCGGCTTCATGACCTCCGATGTGAGCGCGGAGAAGCCAGTAAACTCTCTCATAAAGAGGCTTGCGAAGGAAATGAAGAGAGTTAAGGACGAGAACGGGTTCATAATCCACGTTGTTGGAACGGCTGTTGCCCACACCGGTGCGGATGCGGCTTTAGCGGAATTGATCAGGATGGGATACTGCCAAGCTCTGTTTACCGGAAACGGATTCGCTGTGATGGACATCGAAAAGCAACTCTTTGGCACAACTTTAGGCATGGATAAAAACACCGGAAAAGTCTATAAGGGTGGATACAGAAACCACTTGGTTGCGATAAACGAGATGTGGAAGGCTGGTAGCATAAAGAAAGCTGTAGAGAAGGGTATTCTGAAGTCCGGTGTGCTTTATGAGTGCGTCAAGAACAACGTTCCTTTCGTAATAGCTGGTTCTATTAGAGATGATGGGCCACTGCCAGATACAATCACCGACGTTATGCAAGCGCAAGATGAGATGAGAAAATACATATGGCAAGCAGATGCGAGCGGAAACGGAATGTGCATAATATGGGCATCGATGCTTCACGGCATCGCCACAGGTAACATGCTTCCCTCTACTGTTAAGACGGTTATAGTCGATATGAATCCTTACGTGGTAACGAGATTGCTCGACAGAGGAACAACCCACGCTTTAGGAATCGTAAGCGATCCGGGAGTTGTTCTTCCGATGCTCGTCAACGAGATCAAGAAGCTTGAGGAGGAGGAAAAGGAAAAATAATTAACATAGACCTTAACAACCACGTTGGTGGTTGGAATGTTCTGGAATCCAAGCATCGAAAGAATGCCACAAAAAGATCTGCAAGAGCTACAGGAAAGAAAGCTAAGAGCTTTGGTTTACTACGCATACGAATATTCTCCGTTTTACAGGAGAAAGTTTAAGGAGATTGATCTGCATCCTTGGGACATAAAGGGTTTGAACGATCTTTCGAAGTTACCCTTCACGTGTAAGCAAGATTTGAGGGACAACTACCCGTTCGGAATGTTTGCTGTTCCCCTTTCTCAGATCGTCAGATTCCACGCTTCGAGCGGAACGACTGGGAAACCTACAGTTGTAGGATATACGGCGAACGACATAGACGTTTGGGTTGAATGCATGTGCAGAAGTCTTACAGCTTGTGGAGTCACGAACAACGACATAGTTCAGATAGCATACGGTTACGGACTCTTTACCGGCGGTTTAGGATTCCACTATGCCGTAGAGAGGCTCGGTGCTACAGTTATTCCGATTTCAGCCGGAAACACTCAGAGGCAAATCGAACTCATGAAGGATCTGAAGTCTACTGTGATCTGCTGCACGCCCTCATACATGCTATACCTGACGGAATACGCTACAAAGATGGGTGTTGATATAGCAAACGATACTAAGCTCAGAATGGGAATATTCGGCGCGGAGCCTTGGAGTGAGGAAACGAGGAAGAGGATAGAGAAAAAGACCGGTATTACAGCTTACGATGTCTACGGAACTTCAGAGCTAAGCGGGCCACTGTTTACAGAGTGTGTGGAGAGACACGGATTGCACATCTGGGCTGATCACTTCTTGATCGAAATAATCGACCCTGAAACGGGCGAACAACTTGGCGAGGGCGAGAAAGGTGAACTCGTAGTAACCACGCTGAGTAAGGAAGCATTACCGCTCATAAGGTGGAGGACTGGAGACATAACGATAATGGAAACCGAAAAGTGCGCATGTGGAAGAACTCATCCACGCATAATGAGGATTCTGGGCAGAGCGGACGACATGATCATAGTCAGAGGTGTTAACGTCTTTCCAAGCCAGATAGAGCATGTCCTCATGCAGATTCCAGAAGTCGGAGAGCACTACATGATCATACTTGACAGAAGAGAAGATGGATTGGATGAGATGACAGTTCAGGTTGAGCTGAGCGACAAGGCTAAGATCGACAGGACTACGGACATCCTTGAGCTTGAGAAGAAGATAGAGGAACAGTTAAAGTCCGTGCTTGGAATCCGAGCTAAGGTTGAAGTCGTGAATCCTGGCACTCTGCAGAGGTTCGAAGGAAAAGCAAAGAGAGTTATTGACAGAAGAAAGATTTAACACCTATATTTTAAAATTAAAATATTTTAAATAATAGAATTAAAATTAGCGCTAAAACTCGCCAGTTCTAATCCTTATGGATCTCTCAACCGGAATGACGAATATCTTTCCGTCTCCGTATCTGCCAGTCCTTGCGCTCTTGATTATCGTTTCGACTACAGCATCAACATCTACAACGAGGAATATCTCGATCTTCTGGAGCAGATCTACCTCCATTGTCCTACCTCCGAACTGTAAAGTGATTCCCTTTTGCTCTCCCCTCCCCTTGACCTCATTGACCGTCATCGCTACGAATACCTTCTCCTCCAAAGCTTTCTTTACATCATCAAACTTTTCTGGCCTAATTACAGCTACGACCATCTTCATTCGGATCCCCTCACAAATACGCCACTTCTCCGTGCTGCGATATGTCCAATCCGACGTATTCCTCTTCCTCGCTAACCCTCAGACCTATTGCAGCATCCACGATCTTCGCTATGATCAGCGTGACGACGAACGCATAGACCAAAGTCGAGCATGCACATATTATCTGAGCCATGAACTGCTGGACGTTGCCCAAGAGCAATCCCTTGGCATTTATGCTCGCAAAGATTCCGGTAGCTATCGCTCCCCAGAATCCACCCATTCCATGGACTGCCCAAGCGTCCAAGCTCTCATCTATTGACTCTGAAGAGCATCGCCAAGTAGCAGAGAACTCCCGCAACGGCACCTATCACTATTGCCGAAATCGGATCCACGTAACCCGCAGCCGGCATTATCGCAACCAATCCTGCAACAGCGCCACTTGCTATTCCTAAGCTACCGGCATACCCCTAACTCAGCTTGCGAACATCCATGCTAAAGCTCCAGTAGCTGCTGCGGTATTCGTTGCCCCAGACCCAGTGGGCGAGTGGATCGTAAACTAAAGTCGTCTAAAAAATCTCAAATACCAGAAATGCCGAAAGCTTTACCCTTTCGGCCATCGCTGACGTTACTATTGCAAGGGTTATCGCTACGATCCCAAGCCGGGAGTCATCAGCATGACTAACGCCGTCGATGTCAGCAACCAAGCCACATCTCCGCTCTCCATAACCTCAGACGAATCTATGATTTTTTAAAAATTTTTAACAAAATGTCCTAAAGATTCATAATTTTTCATAGTTTAGACGATCTGACTGAAAATTTCGTTAGAGTTCGAAAGCTGAACTATCATCGAAAAATATTTAAAATTTGCAACATCACTGCAAACTAATGCAAAAAATTTCAACTCCGACCATTATTCTCCCCGTATTGCTTTTGGTAGTATTGGTAGCTTAAATTATCCCGCTTTTTTGCGGGGTTTCTTGGGGTGGTTCTATGCGTGCTGCAGATGCGATCGTCAAGGCTCTGGAGATGGAAGGTGTCGAGCACATATTTGGAATTCCCGGCGGGGCGATTTTGGAGGTCTATGATGCCTTATACGATTCTGAAATAGTCCACATACTGACGAGGCATGAACAGGCTGCTGTGCACGCAGCAGATGGCTACGCGAGAGCTACTGGCAGGGTTGGTGTTGCGTTCGCAACTTCTGGCCCGGGAGCAACTAACACAGTGACAGGCATAGCTACGGCCTACATGGATTCTTCGCCTTTGGTTGTGATGACCGGGCAAGTTCCAAGGCCCATGATAGGAAATGACGCTTTTCAGGAGGCGGATACAACGGGAATAACGATGCCCATAACAAAACACAACTACCTCGTGACCGACGAGAAACAGCTACTCAGGATAATCAAAGAGGCGTTTTACATAGCATCTACTGGCAGACCGGGCCCAGTTTTGATAGATCTACCAAGAGATGTAACCATGGCTGATATCGATTTCGACTATCCAGAGAAGGTAGATCTGATCGGTTACAAGCCCAAGATCAAAGGACATCCGAAACAGATCAAAAAAGCGGTGGATCTGATAATGAAGTCGGAGAGACCGATAATTTTAGCTGGGGGTGGTGTTAGGCTCTCCAATGCACACGAGGAGGTGCTCAAGCTTGCGGAGACTATTCCAGCGTTCGTGGTCACAACTCTCATGGGCAAGGGAGCGATTCCAGAGGAACATCCACTCTGCTTGGGATTCATAGGTATGCACGGAACGAAATACGGAAACTACGCTGTCATGGAGGCTGATCTGATAATAGCGATTGGATGTCGTTTCAGCGATAGAACGGTTGGAAAGTTCTCAGAATTCGCTCCGAATGCGAAGATAATCCACATAGACATCGATCCGGCTGAGATCGGGAAGAATGTCAGAGTTGACGTGCCGATAGTCGGAGATGCTAAGCTGATACTGCAAGAGATGATCAAGATGATTAAGACGAAGCAGAGGAAGGAGTGGATGGACAGGGTCAAAGAGTTGAAGAAGAAATACCCGCTGAAGTATAAACAAGATGAAAACGTCATAAAGCCTCAGTTCGTGATAGAGAAAATATACGAATTGGCTCCGGATGCAATCGTTACAACAGAAGTTGGACAAAACCAGATGTGGGCGGCTCAATACTTCAAGGTGAAGTATCCTCGCCAGTTCATAACTTCCGGTGGGCTCGGAACAATGGGTTTCGGTTTTCCAGCTGCGATGGGCGCTCAGGTTGCATTTCCCGATAAGACTGTTGTGGATATAGCCGGAGATGGTAGTTTTCTGATGAACATTCAGGAACTCGCAACTTGCGTCGATTACAATATACCAGTTAAGGTGTGCGTCCTGAACAACGCCTACTTAGGTATGGTTAGGCAATGGCAACAGCTGTTCTATAAGAAGAGATACTCCGCAACGAGGCTGAGATATCCAGAGCTAAGCTTCGAAAAGATCGCTGAAGGCTTCGGGGCTCACGGAATAACGGTCGAAAAGCCTTCAGAAGTTGAAGATGCTCTTAAAGAGGCTTTCGAAATCGATAAGCCAGTAGTCATAGATTTCCACGTTGAGGTTGAGGAGAACGTCTTTCCGTTCGTCCCTCCGGGCAGATCGTTGAGGGAGGTGCTTGACGGTGAGTGAGAAGAGATGCACGATTGCGGTTTTGGTTGAGAACAAGCCCGGAGTTTTGGCAAGGGTCTCTTCTCTGTTCAGAAGGAGGGGTTTCAACATAGAAAGCTTAGCCGTCGGGACGACTGAAAGGGAGGATATCTCGAGGATGACCATAGTCGTCAGAGGTAACGACAGAACCCTTGAGCAGGTCATGAAGCAGCTGAACAAGCTCATCGAGGTTATAAAGGTCAGCGATCTTAGCGAGAACAGCGTTGAGAGAGAACTCGCACTCATAAAGGTTCACGCGACCCCTGCAAAGAGGAGTGAGATAATAGAGATTGCAAACATCTTCAGAGCTCGCATAGTTGATGTCGCGAGGGACAGCTTCATAATCGAAATCACCGGTGATGAGGAGAAGATAAACGCGTTCGTAGATTTAATGAGACAATATGGAATAAAGGAAATGGCTCGAACCGGCAAAATCTCGATGGCAAGAGGTCCCAAGACGGTCGGTTAAGCTTAAATATCCACTAAGGGGAGTGGTAGCTATGGCGAGAAAGCCGGCGAGAATGTGGAGAAGACTGGAAAGACCCTACACGAGGGTAGAATACATCGACGGTGTTCCCGGAATCAGGATAAGGCAGTTCGAGATGGGTAACAGGTCTGCAAGCTTTCCTGTCATGGTCACTCTGGTTGCGGAGGAGGCGGTCCAGATCAGAGATGTGGCGCTCGAAGCTGCGAGGCTTGCGGCCGGTAAATACATGTCGAAGATGATCGGTACAAGCAACTTCAAGCTTAAGATCAGGATATACCCACACCACGTGCTAAGAGAGCATAAGATGGCCGTCGGAGCTGGAGCTGACAGAATCTCGCAGGGTATGAGACGGGCTTTTGGTAAGCCAGTTGGAAGGGCTGCGAGAGTCTTACCGGGAACGAAGATTCTAAGCCTTTGGGTTAAGCCTGAGCACTTCGACTTCGCAAAGGAAGCTTTGAAGAGAGCAAGCCAAAAGTTGCCGACTCCTACGAAGATCATCGTCGAGCAGGGTGCGGAGTTACTCAAGGGTAAGATCTGAATATTTTTCTAACTATCTCTCTACCTCTCTTTTTACCGAATTCCCTGAACAGTCCGAGCAATTCCAAGTATGTGCCTTCCCACCCAAAAAATCCCAGAATTCTTGTCCAATTAAAAGCTCATCCATGCTGAAGAACATCTTCGTAAAGCTCCACCTGTAGTTCTCCTTACTTTCACCGAACGGATTGTAAGGAAAAGCGTAGAACGTGATAGCGTTGAACCAAGGACTAGCCCTAAGATACAGAAACTTCTCCTTAGTTCTACGAGTTTGATCCTTATTCGGTTTCGGTGATTTTATCTCCAAAAAGTAATCTTTACCATCCCTCCTAAGATAGAGATCGACGACGATCTCCTTCTTGGCCTCGTTTTCTGGCTTCGGGATCTCTACATTCGTGCTCGGCTTGACTATCTTCCGCTCTAACCTTTCAAGGTAATCGTCAACGAATGATTGAACGTTTGGAGATGCCGTAGCAACAAACCTTGCGTTTCTCTTAACATCACCCCACAGACCGCTGTCTTCGGCAATTATCTTCGCTATGTATTCGAAGACGCCTTGCCCAAGAGATGTGGAAAAGGATCTGAAGAAAGATTGAATTCTTAGAAACTCCTCCGGAATCAGAGCCATGTGAAACGGCTTGTATTCTCCCTTCTTCTCGCTGAAGATCTCTTTTTTCAAGACCTCGTTCTTAACTATGTCTGGATCGTATTTGTTCACTAAGCCTTGCATGAATCCTTCAAGGTAGTCCCATATCCTTTTTCTCGTTCTCCTATCCATCGTCTCACTTCTTAAGGAATATCAGGTATTCGAACCTCAACTTCGCAAATCCTCCTAATATAGTCCTCTCCAACTGCCAAGCGTCTTCAAAGCCGATGTCCTTGCTCCATTCGATTATCTTACGGTTGAATTTTGTCCTACTACCGTCTATGCTTATATCTCCCAAAACTATTATCGCCCAACCGTTCGGATCGAGAACTCTGAACATCTCCTCTATGCTCTTCTTGAGGTCTCTCTCGTAAAGCACAAGCCTATCCTTACCCCTTCCCTTCAACCCGATCATGTGGTTTCTCAGCTCCCCGATGTCGACGCCCAAGTAGTTAAGAAGATGCTCGTCGTTCTTTATGTAGTCGAGGGCTATGCTGTAAGGTGGGGATGTAACTATTCCCTTAACGCTCTCTCTCTAAGTTTTACATCCAGAGCGGATCCTATAAGGATCTCGTAATCGCCCAATTCGATTCCTAGCCGATTCATGATGTTCCAACAGCCTTCGATCGTTTTCATGTATTCCTTAAAGTTGTCGAAAAAGAACTGTTGGAGCGATTTCCCCTTCTTCGTTCCGGAAAGGTAAGTGTAATCCGAGAGGGCGTGAAGATAGATTAGGAGAAGAAAGTTTCTCCATTCAAAGGGTAGGTCGTGAAGGAAGGAGGATGGAAAGAATCTCTCCCAAAGTATCTCCAAGAGCTCCTTAGCGGTCAGGCAATCCTCAATAGTTGGCTTAATCGAGTTCTTTGGAATCTTGAGACTTGAGAAGTATTCGAAGACCTTATAAACTTTTGAGAAATCGATTTCGGTTGAAATCTCTTCGTAATTTATCTTTAACGAGTCCAACTTGATCTGGGAGACTATGGCTAAGGCAGGGTTTATCTCGACACCATAGCCGTCGATACCTAAGAGGGAAGACTCTATCAAAGTCGTGCCAGAACCCAAATAAGGATCCAGAATCAGATCACCTTCTTTAGCCTCAACGAAGTTTATTAAAGCCTTGATCATCTGCCCGTGAAACTTTCCCTTGTAGGGATAAAACCAGTGCGTCATGTATTGGTTCGTATGTCCGATCTGTCCCTTCCCCTTAACTTCACTTATGAAGTAGTGCCAGCTCTTCTTTCCGAGGATCTCCTCGAAATAGGCTGTTCTTCTTACGAATTTCTTTAGATCGTCACCGAATCTCAGAAACTCCAACTTGGCTAACTGAAGTTCATAGAGTTGCCTCGCATCATCAAATAGTCTTAACTCATTGCTCGTAAATCTTCCTTCCGTAATCCAAATTACCGGATCGATTAGACTTTTAATATCCTTAGCGATCTCTTTCAACATCCAAAACAGATTTGTGTTACCGTATTTATTTATTCCGCTGTTTAGGGATCCACCTCTTTCAAAGCCTTTAAGACCTCCTCATCGCTTAGATCTCTAAAATCCTGATAGTAACTTGCAACTGCAAAAGCTCCAAACTTTTGAATGTTTAAGACGAAAACATCGTCGGCATACTTCCTCAGCAGAAGAACGGTATCAAGTGGCGCGCATGGTGCTACGGCATAAACTCTTTTTGCACATTTCTTTCTGAGCATCATGATTCCAGCGATTGCTGTATAACCGGTGGCAAAGCCGTCATCGACGAGCAGAACATCTTTCCCATTTAGATCAATTTCTTTGATCCTGTAAAATCTGACCCTCCTTTCGACCTCCTTTCTCACCTTCTCAGCAAGCTCGGCTATCATGTCCTCCGGCAGATTCAAATGAGGAAGCATCTCCTCATTGAGGTATATTGAACCATCCTCCGCTACTGCTCCAAACCCGGCTTCGGGCTCCCAAGGGATCGGTATCTTCCTAACTCCAACAACGTAAACTGGTTTCTTATGCTTTTTCGCGATTTCAACGCCGACCAAAACACCGCCTCTCGGAATTACGGCAACTACGTCGAATTTAAATGGAATTTGCTCGGCTAAGATTTTCCCAGCATGTGTTCTGTCTTTGAATATCATAACTTACATTTGATCTAATACTTGATAAATTTAACCTCTATAAATATTTATACTAAAAATTTGAATTATGTTAAGGATATAATTCTATCAACAATCCAATCATCGATATAGCCAATGTATCGCATCATAACCACAGAGTCCTCTCTGACTACTTTGCTCCTGTAAACGACTGGAATGGTCAAAGTTTTGGTTATCGTTTTGTTGTCAAACGCTATAATAAGATACGCTGTAGTTCCTTGAATTTTCGAGACATTTATTTTAATTCCACGCTTATCTGCAAATTCCAAAGCATGCTTAAGCTCGTTCAGCGTATGATTTCTCCTAACCTTTTCTGAAAACAGCTCGTAAAGTTTGCTTGCATTTCTCTCGTTGAACGTCATCACAAACACTCTGATATAACCTTCAGGAGGTATCGGCGTGCATATGAGCGGAGGATGCTCAATTTTCGGCCTAATAGAATAGTGCAGAATTCTGTTACCATGTATCAAAAAGATACTTGCATTCCTACAACATCTGGTCGTGACTTCACATTGTGTATGATTTAAATAATTTCATCAACAGTGCTATATCACCACCCAACATCACCACTAACATCATCAATAAGCACATCGACATGATCTACGTTAAAGTTCTCGCTGACACCTTATTAACGCTTGGCGGAATGCTGTAGTTCCTAAGCTTCTCCCAGCGGATATCGTGAACGGTCAGATTTCTACTATCTAGATCAAAATATACAACTTGAAGGATCTCCCATCCGTCCCTGTGAGCTACGAGAGTTGCCGTTCTATCGTCTTTCGATCCTTCAAATTTTCTTCAGCTAATTCCAAAATCTGCTTCTCATTTAGCGTTGATACGCATCCAACCAGAAGAATCACAACCAAAATTAGAAATCTACTCATTATAAATTCCCGAGCTGAACAATAATATCTCTTTTCTGATTATACAATGATCAAAAATATTTTTAATATTAGAAATCAAATTATAATTTATATGGAAAATACCCTGTAACCATTTGATATTGTCAAATTTTACAAAATTTCGCTAAGAATGCTTCGTTTTTCGGAGCGGGGATTGTTTCAGAGGACTGCTAGCCTCCCCACTCACACTTTAGTGCGGGGAGAATGTCAGATATTTCTGAAACAATCCCAATACTTGGAGTGAATTCTTTTGACCATCTCTATATTTTTTATAACCTTATCTCGAACGTTCATCCTTCTCCACCTGAGTTCGGCTAAGTATGTCTTCGGTTCTCTTATGTAGCTCAGATCCAAGCCGGCCATGGCAGCTATTATGCCGAGGTTAGTGTATGGCAACGCAGCTTCGACACTGTAGCCTCCCTCCAAAACGGCAACGAGCCTTCCCTCGCAAAGCTCTTTCGAAAGCTCAACTGCCCTTTTCATCATCTCCGCATAGCCTCTCGCTGTTAAAGCCAAGCCCGTGATAGGATCGGTGAAGTGGTTATCCTGTCCGGCTGAGATCGCCATAAAATCGGGCTGAAACTCTCTCGCTACAGGCTCTATAATCTCATCGAATACCATCAGATACTCCTCATCACCCGTTCCCGGGGGAAGTGGAACGTTTATCGTGTATCCCTCTCCCCTTCCCTCCCCAACTTCATCTGGGTATCCGGTTCCGGGATATAGCGGCATCTGGTGCAAGGATATGAAGAGAACCCTGTCATCATCGTAGAATATCTCCTGAGTTCCATCTCCGTGATGAGCATCCCAGTCCAAGATCAAAATCCTCTTGAATCCTCGCTTTAGTAGCCATTTCACCATTATCGCCATGTTGTTTAGGTAGCAAAAACCGGCACCGATGTATGGCTTCGCATGATGCCCCGGAGGGCGAACCATCGCAAAGGCGTTGCTAACCTCTCTTTCGATAACAGATTTAGCGGCCTTTATGGCTCCACCGGCTGCAAGCAGCGCTCTCTCGAAGACTCCAATAGGTATGTTCGTGTCCCAGTCTATAACTCCCCCTATCTTGCTGTATCGTTGTAGATATTCTATATAATCCTTCGTGTGAACCGCCAAAACGTCATCCAAGCTCGCAGGTTCTGGCTCGATAAGCTTGATGTTGGGGTTGTCGAATATACCCTCCTCCATCAATTGATCCATTGTATAGGCCAACCTTTCTCTCCTTTCGGGATGAGTCGGAGTTTGTTCGTGTTCGAGATATTTAGGATGATAGACTATTCCCGTAACCATGAGAGGAGGTCTCACAACGTATTTAAAAGGTTATGGACAAACTCTTTAAAATGGAGATAAGTGGTTTGAGCGAGATAGAAGCTAAACGTAGACTTGAGCAGTTCGGGTTCAACGAGATACCGGAAAAGAAAATCCATCCCATTCTTAAATTCCTCTCATACTTTTGGGGACCGATCCCTTGGATGATCGAGATCGCATTAATTCTCTCCGCTTTGGTTCATCACTGGTCTGACTTCTACATAATTCTCGTCCTCTTAATCGTGAACGGTGTCGTTGGATTCTGGCAGGAACATCGAGCTGAAAGTGCTATAGAGGCGTTGAAGAAACGTTTAGCATTGAAGGCTACAGTTCTCAGAGATGGAGTTTGGAAGGAGATTCCGGCAAGGCTATTGGTTCCGGGTGATGTGGTCAGAGTTAGGATAGGAGATATAGTTCCGGCGGACATCGAGATAATCGAAGGAGAAGGAGAGTTCGACGAATCCGCTTTGACTGGAGAATCCCTACCCGTGGATAAGGGAAGAGGAGACACGATATACTCCGGATCGATATGTAAGAGAGGAGACGTGATTGGCATCGTTAAAGCGACAGGCGATAAAACGTTCTTCGGAAAGACAGCCAAATTAGTTGAAGATATAGAGGTTAGAAGTAGATTCCAGAAAGTCGTGATCAAAATCGGTGACTACCTAATAATTCTTGCAACCGCAGTCATATTCCTCGTCGTCCTCATTGCTATTCAAAGGAAAGAGAGTCTGATCGAAATCCTTAGATTTTCGCTCGTTCTGATGGTTGCCGCGATTCCAGCTGCGTTGCCGGCTGTGATGTCCATAACCATGGCAGTCGGAGCTCTGAACCTCGCAAGGAAAGAGGCGATAGTCAGAAGGCTCGTCGCTATAGAGGAGATGGCCGGAGTTGACGTTCTATGCTCAGATAAGACAGGCACTTTGACTGAGAACAGGCTAAAGGCCGGAAAGCCAATCACATTTGGCTTCAGCGAAGAGGAAGTCTTCGCATTTGCGGCGTTGGCTTCAGAAGGAGGAAATCCGATAGACGACGCGATTCTCAGCCGAGCAAAAAAGCCCGAATGTAAGATTATAAAGTTCGACCCTTGGGATCCGGTTAAAAAGAGGGTAGAAGTCGTTGCTGAGATGAACCGCAAGATTTTAAGGGTTGCCAAGGGAGCACCGCAGGTTATTTCAGAGATGTCTAAATTCGATCTCTCGAAGTTCGTAGAAGATCTGGCCAAGAGAGGTTACAGAGCTATCGCCGTTGCAGTTGATTTCGGCGATGGTTGGAAGGTCGTAGGAATAATCCCGCTCTTCGATCCTCCAAGGAAGGACTCTGCGGAGACCATAAGAAAAGCCAAAGAGATGGGTGTTGAAGTAAAGATGGTTACCGGCGACAATCTTGCAATAGCGAAGGAGATCGCGAAAATGCTCGGACTTGGAGCTCACATAATCGTCGCCAAAGATCTGATGAAGCACAAGTATCCAGAACTTGCAAGAATAGTTGAGGAGGCAAACGGATTCGCAGAGGTTTTTCCAGAGCACAAATATACTATAGTCGATGCTCTCCAGAAGCATGGGCACATAGTTGCCATGACCGGTGATGGTGTTAACGACGCTCCAGCGTTGAAGAAAGCAGACGTTGGAATTGCCGTGCATAATGCGACCGATGCGGCGAAATCATCAGCGGACATCGTCCTGACGAAGCCGGGGATTTCGGTCATCGTCGATGCTATAGAGGAGAGCAGGAGGATATTTCAGAGGATGCAGAGCTACGCGATCTACAGAATAGCAGAGACGATAAGGGTTCTCTTCTTCATAGCTCTATCGATAATAGTCTTCAACTTTTATCCCGTCACCGCGACTATGATCATACTGCTCGCACTGCTCAACGACATCCCCATACTGTCCATAGCTTTCGACAACGTCGTTTACTCCAAAAAACCAGAGAAGTGGAATTTAGAGTCGTTACTCCTCATATCCACGATCCTCGGCATTGCGGGAGTAATATCGAGCTTCATCCTTTACTTCTTAGCCGTAAAGATCGGTCTGGCTCACGAAACTCTTAAGACTTTGATGTTCTTGAAGCTTGCAGTAGCCGGCCATTTGACGATATTCGTAACGAGGACGAAAGGTTTCTTCTGGAGCGTAAGACCGGGAAAACTACTGTTCTGGAGTGCTATAGCCACGAAAGTGATCGCAACGATCTTAGCGATCTTCGGAATCTTCATGGCTCCGATAGGATTTAAGTGGGCGGTTTTGGTTTGGCTTTACTGCTTGGCTTGGTTCCTCCTCAACGACTACGTCAAGGTGATAAGCTATAGACGGTTACAGATTTAGACAAAAACGTGAAAGTCTTGAGAGATGAAAGTCTGTATCCTCGACGGCTACGTCGACGAACCATCTTGCTTGGGGGTTCCCCCCTACATAGCTCCGTATCCGCGTTACGTTTACGGAATGCTGAAGGATTTGGGCGTGAAGGCGAAATACGTCACGATCGATGAGTTCAGGGGAAATCCGAACATTCAGCAAGAACTTGAGAGCTTCGATCTCGTGATAGTCATCGCTGGCATCGCCGTTCCGGGGAAGTATTTGGGAGGAGTTCCTCTCTCATTGGAAGAGCTCAAGAGCTTGCCTTATCGAAAGGTCGTAGTTGGCCCTATAACCTTAGAGCTCGAAGAGAAGGAGAAAGAAATGATAAATGCAATCGACTTCCCGTTCGAAAGGGAACTCTTCAAATTCCTCTGCGAATTTACAGGAAGGAAGGACAGGCTTGATAGGCTAAAAGAGAAGGGTAGAAATTTCGTGAATCGCTTCGCAATCTTGGGAGCGGAAGTCGTTAGGCAACACTCCGATTTTCCATACTTGATCTGCGAAATAGAGACTTATAGAGGATGTTATTGGCGGAGATGCTCGTTCTGCATAGAGAGAATTCACGGCGAACCTTCGATGAGAGAGCCAAAAGCCGTGCTCGATGAAATCCAAGCCCTCTACGAGCAAGGAGTCAGATATTTCAGACTGGGAAATCAAACAGACTTCTTCACATACATGGCCGACTTCAGCTATGATGTTCCAAGACCGAATCCAGAGTTCATGAAGAACTTCCACAGAGAGATATGGCGGAGATGCCCCCGCATAAGAACACTACACTTGGATAACGTAAATCCTAAGACGATAGCGGAGCATCCAGAAGAATCGAAGGAGATAATTAAAACGATCGTAACGTATCAAACACCCGGAAACATAGGTGCAATGGGATTGGAGAGCGCTGACGAGAAAGTTGTTAGGATGAACAGCCTTTGTGCAACGCCCGATGAGGTATTGTTCGCGATAGAGCTCATAAACCGCTATGGGAGATCCGTGGGCTACAGCGGACTTCCATACTTCTTGCCGGGGATAAACTTCGTAATTGGACTGATTGGAGAGACGAAGGAGACTTTTGAGAAGAACTATGAGTTTTTGGAGAATTTGCTCGAACGGAATTTGCTCGTTCGGAGGATAAACATAAGACAAGTTAAGGTTTTCAGGGGAACGCCGATGGAGAAAATAGGATACAAAAACGTGAACAAACACAAACGATTCTTCAGAATTTTCAAGGAGAATGTTAGGAAGAACGTTGACAATGTCATGCTGAAGAGAATCGTTCCCGTAGGAAGGAAGCTGACGGATCTGAGGTGTGAGGTAAGAAAGGGCAAAATAACGTTTGCAAGACAACTCGCCACATATCCTCTGCTCGTTGGAGTCGTTGGAGAGTTCGAGAGAAACACTTTTTTAGATGCGAGAGTCGTGGACTACGGAAGGAGATCCATAACGGCGGTTCCGATCTTAAATCCGAATACGGCAAAGCTATACCAGCTCGAAGCGATACCCGGCATAGGCAAAGTTACGGCTGGAAAGATAGTGGCAAATCGTCCATACAGAAGCTTGGAAGATCTCAGTAAAGTTTTGGGAGATAATTTCGATAAAGTTAAGGATTTCTTCACAATTTGATTGCCCGTGCTACCTCAAAACCTCCCCTATCTCTTCAGATTTCTCGACCTCTTCTTCGATCTCTTCCTCAAACTCTGGGACTTCAACGCTCGGTTTGATCCAAACTCCACTCCTGCCGATTATCGATCCTTCCACGACACACCTCTCCTCCATGAAGACCTTATCCGCCTTTATGTGTCCGAGAACGACGCTACCGTTTACGAGATAAACCTCCCTCCCCTTTACAGTCCCATGAACTCTGCTCGAATCGATGATCAAGATGTTCCCCTTCAAGCTTCCGTAGAGCTCTCCTCGCTCAACTCTGGCGTTCCTCGCCTTTATGTTTCCCAAAACTCTGCTTTGGGTTATCACGACATCCCTGTCCGTTTTTATTACATCGATGTTCATCACAGAATTCTCCGGAACTTCGAGTGGAGAAACGAACTCCTCAGCTTCGAATAACTTCTCCGCCTCCTCGAGTCTTCCGAGCCTGAGAAGTTCGAGCAGGTAGAGGAATATGAACATTATTACTGGCATCGGATCCTGAATCGTTATGAGCCCCTTCGCCTCAAACCCTTTCTTTATTCTGACGTTTCTACCGATCTCCAAATCGCCGAAGACCGTCAGCCTTCCCTCTATCGAAGCGAATTCTCCTATATAAGCATCACCCTTGCTTATCACATTTCCCTTCACGCTGCACCATGCCCCAAGCCTAACCTCCTCCCTCCCAAAAACATCGCCGTTTATAGTCGTCTTCTCTCCGACTATGACTTTCCTCGCTATTATCCCGTAGCCTATCTCGCTATTGGCGCCTATCAACGCATCTCCTTCAATTACCAGATTCCTCTCCTCAAACTTGGTGTTCGGAGGTATGACCAACCTCTCAAGCATGGCTATGCCCCAAACTTCTCTGCCTTATCAATTAAATCCATTACGATATTCATCAGATCCAGACCTCTTATCCTGCACAGCCCTCCCTTGTAGGCAGAGAGTTCGGAGAATTCCTTCACGTCATCCACTCTTACACCCTCGTGCACTATCGCTATAGGCACAGGATCTCCCGTATGCTCTTTTGCAGTAACCGGAGTTGAGTGATCCGCTGTTAGGATCAAGCATACGTTGGAGAAATCTAAATTCAATAGTGGTTCCAAATGTTTATCAAGTTTTTCTATAAATTCTTTCTTTCCTTCAAAGTCTCCATCATGTCCAAGCTCGTCGGTGGCTTTAAAGTGCAGCAGAACGAAGTCATGAGTTTCCAGAGCTTTTAAAGTAGCTTCAACCTTACCCTTTATGTTTGTAAATTTGTTGCCAGTGGCACCTTCAACTTCGATTACATCGCCTTTTAAAATCTTGCCTATCCCCTTGATGAGCGTTGTTCCAGCAATTACAGCAAGTTTCATCCCATACTTTTCTTCAAACGGAGGTATGTGAGGAACAACCCCAACTCCCCTAAGCAATAGAACGTTAGCCTTAAGTAAGCCTTTCTTAGCTCTCTCCTCGTTCAGGGGATGTCTATCCAAAATCTCATGAGCCTTTTCCATGAAGTAATTCACTATCTCAGCCGTTCTCTTTGCATTCTCATCATCTACAAGTGGTTTGCACCTTTTTACTTTCTCGCCGATCTTCTTGGGATCTGTATCGGTGATCTTATCCGAAAGACCTTCTCCTCTCAAAACCAAAGCTCCTCTGTGTCCGCTACCTCTTCTGAAGATGAACTCAACCCCAAACTCACTCAGATTTATTCCTTCATTTATAGCCTTAACCAGCTCGTCTGTCTCGCTAATCCTTCCAGCTCTCCTATCAACGACGACCTTATCAAAAACAGATCCTTTCCCTTCAACTGTTCCGAAGTTTACTCTGAATGCTATATCTCCCGGCTTAACCTCTATTCCTGCTCCAGCTGCTTCTATCGGACCTCTTCCAGTGTAATACTTGTAGGGATCGTAGCCGAGCAGTGCGAGATGCCCAGTATCGCTTCCCGGTCTTATTCCCGGAGCAATGGGATCCATGATTCCATTTATTCCCATCTCAGCGATTTTATTCAAATTTGGTTTATTAGCACAGCCTAAAGGAGTTTTCGAACCCCTATCAGAAACGCCGTCTATAACGATGAGCAGAACCTTCTTCATCTATACATCCTCCGTTTATGGATTTAAAACAGTTGCTAAGTTAATCCAAACTCGCGTTCAACCGCATTCTTAGCCTTAACCATAACCTCAAGCTTTTTAAACGCAACATCTCTCGGTAAAAGCTTCAACCCGCAATCAGGATCGATGTATAACCTCTTAGGATCAACGACTTCCAAAGCCATCTCTATTGCCCTCCTGACCTCTTCAACACTTTCCACTCTTTTTGTATGAACGTCAATGCATCCGAAGCCGAGATCCTTATCGAAATCGTATTCCTTCAAAAGCTTAAGATCTTCGAAGTTTCTGTTCGCAAATTCGAAGTCAAGCTGATCGACTTTGAAGTCGAGGATATCGGGGAAGATCCCCGAATAATCTCCATAGCATATGTGCATTCCGATGTAAGCGTTTACACCCCTTGTCATGATCTCAACAGCATTTCTGGCTATCTCAAGCTCCTCTGGATGAGTTGAGATTGCTGGTTCATCGAGCTGGATATAGCTTGCACCGGCTTTAACCAAGTTTCTCAGCTCTTGATTTATGACCTCAGCCAAGGCGTAGACTGCCTCCTCTTTAGTCTTGTAGAACTCATTGAAGCTCCAGTCCACAATCGTGTAAGCTCCTGTGATCGGAACTTTGATCTCCCTATCTGTGATACTCCTTAAGAACTCGAACTCGTGAACGGTTAAGGGCTCTCTGTACCTTAGCTCATCAACTATTGCTGGCTTAGGATAGTAGTTGTTTCCCCAAACTCTGACCTCGCCATAGATAACGAAACCGTCAATCTTCCTCGCAAAGTATGATGTCATCTCATCCCTTCTCATCTCCCCATCCCAGATTATGTCAATTCCAGCAACTTCATGATCTTTGACAACCGCTCTAACAGCATCATCGTAAGCTTCGTTCATAACCTTATCGTCGATCTTTCCCTCGTTGTATAGCTTTATCATTCTCAGCAACCACTTCGGCTTTGGATAACTTCCAACAACCGTAGTCTTCATTCAAACGCCTCCTTAAGCTTTGAAACTAACTTCATCTTCTCAAAAGCCTTAACCTCCGGCAGAAACTCCAAACCAGCGTTCGGAGATATGTAAACCTCTTTGGCGAACTCTAAGATCTTTTCGAGCTTAGCTTTCAGATCGTTTAGATCTTCCATCCTCGTATTTCTCGCATCCACTATTCCAACGTTTATCATTTCCAAGCCATACTCTTTTGCGAGCTTTAAGTTTGCTTCAAATCCCTCGACAAAATCGAGGCCTATGATATCAAAACCGAAATCTAAGACTTCGGGAAATATGTTTTCGGCAGATCTGAAATAAGTCATCAAAATTGTCCTCGCATTAACCTTGCAAATCTCTTTAAAAACATCCCTTGCGATTTCTATTTCACCCTTGCTCGCAAATAGTAAAGCCGGCTCATCGAACTGGATGAATTCAACGTTAAGATTTCTTATCTCTTCCTTCACGATCTCTCCCAAATCCCAAAGAAGCTCTTCGAAATTCGAATAGTATTCGTTTTTGGATAGCTTTGCAAGTGTGAAACACGAAAGAACAGGCTTGACATTCCTTTCAATCTCAAGAGCGAGCTTAAAGTCCCATAGAATATCCCCCTTTCTTCTCAACCTATCCTTTACGATCGGTTTTCTGTAATACAGGTTGTTGTCGAAGTATCTGACCAATCCGTCCATAACAAAGCCATCGATCCTCGTTGCAAGGGTTGCTAAGAAATCGTGCCATATAAGCTGTCCATCCGTCATGAGGTCTATCCCAGCCTCTCTCTGCTTTTCTATAACCTCAGAGATAGCCTTTTTCAGAATCTCTACATCGACTTCGGCATCTAAATCCTTCTGCAAACCTTCGATACGCTTAAGGTATTCTCTAAACCACTTCGGACGGGGGTAGCTTCCAACCACAGTTGCTATCATCAAACGATCACCTCATAGGCCGGACTCTCCTCAAAGGCAAATTTTACAGTTCTGAATTTCCTCTTAAACTCTGATACTTCCTTCCTAACTTTTTTAGGCTCCTTAATGGCTCTAGATATTAATTCAGCAATAATATCCATCTCATCCTCCTTCATTCCGAGCCTTGTAACCTCCTGAACTCCGATCCTTATCCCTGAAGGTTTGTCGGTGTCCCAAGGTAGAAGCGTTTTGTTCGTAAGTATTCCAGCCTTTTCAAGTATCTTCGCAACCTTATCTCCACCGCCCAATTTGGAAACATCGACAGCTACTTGATGCGACTCTGTAAATCCTAAATCCGGGCAAAGAACATCGAATCCTAGCTCAAACAACCTTTCGGCCAACCTCTTAGCGTTCTTAACTATCTGCTTCGCATATGCCTCTCCAAACTCCATCATCTCCAAACATGCGACAACGTAACCAGCCAAGCTGTGGATGTGGTGGTTGCTAACCACTCCGGGCATCACTGCCCGATCTATTGAATCTGCAAGCTCCTTTTTGCACATGATAACGGCTCTTTGAGGGCCTGGAAAAGTTTTGTGGGTTGATGCTGTGACTACATCGGCTCCCTCTCTAATCGGATCCTGAAACTGCTTTCCAGCTATTAAGCCTAAAACGTGACTGGCATCGTAAACTACCTTCGCCCCTACCTCTTGAGCTATCTCCGCTATCTCCCTAACAGGATGCGGAAACAAAAACAGACTCGCCCCCAAGATTATGAGTCTCGGCCTCTCTTTTACAATCTTCCTTCTTGCAGCATCAACATTGATGTTGAACGTTTTTGAATCGAACGGAAGATAACAGACCTCCAAATCCCTAATTTTGGCTGTAAAATCGTGAGATGTGTGACCTCCGCAATTTTCCCGCAGAGCGAATATTTTGTCTCCACAATTCGTTAGGGCGAAGTAAACTGCTATATTCGCTATAGTTCCAGAAATTGGACGAACGTTAACGTGTTCGGCTTTGAAAATCTCTTTTGTGAGTTTTATGGCCATGTTCTCAAGCCTATCTATATACTCGCAACCGCAATACATCCTGTCGCCGACATCTCCGATCGCATATCTATGCCCTAAATCACTCATGTAGCAGAGCCTAACAGCTCTACTCGTGATGTTCTCGCTCGCTATGAGAGGAATGGAACTTTCGATGAATCTGTGATGATCCCAAATGGCACCAAACACTTCATCGAGCATGAGACTACGAATGGTCTCAAGATTTAATAATTTTTACTACAATATAAAAATTTAGTAACAAAAATAATTTTTTAAATACAAAATAGTTTTTATATTAATATTCGTCCTCTTCGAAGTAAAAGTCCTCTTCCTCCTCTTCAAATTCTTCAAACTCCTCCTCTTCCTCTTCGATGTCCTCCTCAAGTTCTTCAAGCTCGTATTCTTCGTTAGTATCCAAGTGGAGGAACTTGCCGTTTTGATATATCATGACCGCCCCACAGAGCTTACACTGAACTTCCATGCCTTCATATAAATCGCTGAGCTCTATTTCCTCTCCGCAGTATGGACATCTTATGAGCTTCACCACCATATCTTTCAGACCTCGACTTCCCAAATTTAAGCTTTTTCTTCATATCGATTTATCATGATCTTTAAGACCACACATCAAGCCTATCAACCTCATCGAAGACTCCGACGATCTTGTAGAACGTTGTAACCTCCCTGAGCTCGATTAGCTCGTCCTCGTTCAGATCCTTTTCAACCTCCACGAAAAATATGTAATCTCCGAGCCCTGTTCTTGCGGGGCGGGATTCAAGCTTTCTTAGATTTATACCCTTTTTGTAGAAGACCTCAAGAACATCCTTAAGTGCTCCCGGTCTATCTTCAACGCCGAAGAAGAGCGATGTTATCGAGCCCCTTCTCTTCCCAGTTCCTCTTCTCCTTATGAGGTAGAACCTCGTGACATTCCTTCCGATATCCTGAATTCCCTTCCTAAGGATAAAAAGCTTGTGAAGCCTTGCAGCGTTTTCCGAAACTATCGCAGCAGAGTAATCATCCAAAAGCTCTATCGCATCGGATGTGCTCGACGTATATCTCACCTCAGCTTGGGGAAGGTAGTTGTTTATGAATCCCATACATTGCGCTATGGCTTGAGGATGTGAGTAGATAGTTCTGATCTCTCTCAGAGGAATCTTTCTCTTCGCAACCAAGCAGTGTATAACCTCAAGCTTGGTCTCGCCAAAAACTTCCACGTCATGGCTGAGCAGAGCATCCAGAACGGGCAAAACCGTTCCGTTTACGGAGTTCTCTATTGGAACCAAACCGTAGTCAACTTTTCCTTCGTCAACCAACTTTATGATCTCATCCGTCGTCGAGCAGTAAACCAAAGGTAATCGAGAGCCGACGAGCCTCAAAGCGACTTCCTCGCTGAAGCTCCCCATCGGGCCAAGGACTGCTAACTTCTTGCAGATCCCCAAGACCTTATATTCCTCCTCCTTTGTCAGGTTGATTATCGCTTCAAAGGCGTTTTGAACATAGAGTGGATTCAGATCGGTCTGAACTAAAAGATCCCTTATCTTGAACTCCTCAACATCCGTTAGTTCTATCGGTTCGTTCCTAACCCTCTTGTGAATCGCTATCTTTCTCCCTGCGTTAACCCTTCGTTCGATCAACCTCAAAATTAGCGAATCCACGGCTCTAATGTATCCTCTAAGCAGATCAAGATCTTCGACGTTTATGGTGGCCTTGTATGCATCCAAGATAAGCGTGCTGTCTTCGTAATCCCTATACTTAGTTTTCAAAGCCCTGAATAGTCTATAAAACTCTTTTTCATCCTTCAACTTCTCGTTTAAAGCAACTATACTTTCAACGAACGCATCTCTAAGCTTTTCAGCGTTCTTCTGGATGTGGAAATACATCCTCCAATCCTGACTTAGGATTCGAGAGGCTAACTTATAAAGAACGCAGAAGATCGGTGAAGCGTAAACCAACTCCTCCCCACCTATTCTGTCTGCCAAGAAGTTGGCCATGGCGAGCAAAGCGAAATGGCTGATCCCCTGAATCTCTGCCATCTTCTCGTCGTGCTTCTCTCTGGGCAGATAGCTTATAACAGCTCCAGCCTTCCTGAACTCATCCAAAATAACCTTTTCCTCCTCTCTTCCGGATTCTACCACAACAATAATGTTCGATAGGCCGATCTCACTCTTCGGCCCGAACATCGGATGTATGCTGAGGTAGTCGAATCCCGATTCGTCGAAGAGCGGTAGTATGTGGGATTTTATTGAGGATATGTCAACGAGTAACGCGTTCGGATTAGCATGACGTTTTATGTTCTCAAGAGCGTCTTTTACAACATCCATAGGAACGCAAACGAATATGACATCGTAATCCTCAATCTGATCGAGTTCTACATCTCTCCTATTCTCAAGGACATCGTATCCGGCTACATCGTATCCTCTCGAAAAGAAGAAGTCCTTGAAAAATCCTCCCATCCCACCCACGCCGTATATGAGGATTTTCATCCCTACCGCAAACGCTAAAAAGACCTATATAATTTTTGTCTCAAATGAACTTGAGAGAAAAGCTCAAGAGCTCTGGGAAGATTTTTATAGTCGGAATTGCCGGAGACAGCGGTTCTGGTAAAACCACCTTTGCTAACGCGATAAGAAAGCTTTTAGGCGAAGATATCGTCAGCACGATCACTCTTGACGATTATCACGTTTACGATCGAGCCATGAGATGGAAACTCGGCATAACTCCACTCCATCCCGATGCGAATAACCTGAAGCTCGTTGAGACCCATCTATTCATGCTCAAGAGAGGTGAGAAGATAAAAAAGCCGACATACGATCACAAGACTGGAACGTTCGGCCCTTGGGAAGATTTCGAGCCCACTCCATTGATCATCGTTGAAGGCCTCCATACGCTATACGACGGAATAAGGAACTATCTTGACTTCAAGATATTCGTAGATCCGGCGAGATACATCAAGAGGAGATGGAAAATTAAGAGAGATGTTGAGGAGAGAGGATACGACAAGAGGAAGGTAATAGAAGAGATTATTCAAAGGGAGCCTGACTACAAGAGATACATAGACTTTCAGAAGATATATGCGGACGTTATCATAAAAATATATCCAACATCGATGGGAAACGTGGAGAGGATAACCTACCTTTTCGAGGAGGAAAACTTAAGGGATGTTTACAGAGTTAGACTCATAATAAGAAAGGATGATAGCATCCCAGCAGAGCCTATAAGGCTAAACATAGATCTCTCAGCTCTTGTTAGGGCAAGCGAGAGGGATTTCGCAATCGGATTCTTTTCCGATTACTACTATTCCAAGCCGGCAAGCTTTATAGATATCGACGGATTCATGAACGTCGAACTTTTCAGCTCGTTGCTGGATGTATTGAAAAAAGAGGCTGGTTCAGAGGAGATCTATGAGATTTCAAAGGGTTACGTCAACGCTATCGAAGTTGCAAAGCTGTTGGTGTGCTGGAGGTTGCTCGAAGTTTTGAAATTCAAGCTGAGAGGGTAAAGCCACCAAATCAAAGAATTATCAGACTGTGCAAGACAAAGGTTGATGACAAGTTCGTTAGCTTTTACTTGGTCGCAGATAGGAAGCTAAAAACTAGGTCATACGTGCATTCGACTTCCGATCTCGAGCTCAAAAAATGAAAAATTAAAAAAACAGAACTTTATTTCATCTGTCAGCTTCCGGCGGGAAGTAACCGAAGCTACCGTATATACCTTGCAGATCAGCCAACCTTTCTCCCTTGCAAGCCTCCATGAATCCTTTAAGGTATGCCCATCCCGGTGTAACAACTCTGAGTCTGTATGGAACGGTGGATTTTCCATCGCTGACTAATGTGTATAGCAATGTTCCCCTTGCAGCTTCAGTTAAAGTGGTGTATTCTCCAGCTGGCACCGTCATCCTTCCGAAGAGCCTAAAGAAGTAACCTCTAACGTCTTTTCCAACCTTCTCCTTATCCTTGAGCTTCCCTATGAGTCCTTCACTCACCACTGGCCCCTCTGGAATGTTCTTTATCGCCCTCCTGATTATGTTCAGACTCTGCTGAACCTCGTTGACTCTGACCAGAAATCTTGAGTAAGAATCTCCCTCGTCGGAAACTGGAATGTCAAAATCTATCTCATCGTAAGCTTCGTAGGGCTCGACCTTCCTGACATCGTATTCAACGCCAGAAGCTCTCAGGAATGGGCCAACTATGCCAAATTTTATAGCCTCCTTCTTGTCCAAAACTCCAACGTCCTTAAGCCTCATGATGACGGCGGGATTCTTTACAAATATCTTCTCGAACTTCCTAAGCTTTTCCTCAAGCGTGTATGTTACCGCCTCGACAAACCTCAGTGTCTTCTCATCGACATCTCTCCTCACTCCACCGGGGATTATGAACGAAGCTGTGACTCTTGCACCCGTTATTCTGCAAAGAGCTTCGCATATATACTCTCTCAAGCCAAAGGGCCACATGAATCCGGTCGTGTGTCCGATGAAAACAGCCAAAATTCCGGCATCGTATAAATGTGTTCCAATTCTGCATAACTCAGCTAATATTGTTCTGATATACTTAGCCCGTGGCGGAACCTCCAAGTCCATCGCTTTCTCTATCGCCCTAACGTATCCCAAGCACATGTTTGCACAATCCATTATCGCCGGTCTTTCAACGAGTGGAATGTTCTGAATAAAGAGCTTCGTTTCCGCAAGTTTTTCAATTGCTCTGTGGACGTAGCCCGGATCCGGAATAACTTCTGTCATTATGTCTCCTTTAACTCTGACTATCAATCGCATGTGACCACTGCCGGGATGCTGAGGACCGACAAGTATCACGAATTCATCCTTCCTGTATGCTTCTTCAACGAATTCAGGCGGAATGGGTAAGAATAAGGACTTATACTCCTGAGGTGGCTGAACCGGAACATCCAACGCATATTCCTTCTCTTCCATAATCAACCCTCCACAACGAACTTGTCCTCTTCAAGCTTGAAATCCTTCCTGAGCGGATATTTCGGCGTATCTGGATCGAGTAGGAAGTTCCTACCCATCCACGGATTTCCTTCAAACCAAACGCCAAACAGCTCGTGCATCTCCCTCTCCATGTAGTCAGCTGAAGGAAATATTCCCGCAACGCTTGGAACCTTGGGATCGTCTCTCGGCACTTCAGTTGCTACGTTCACCAAAACAGGCATGAGCTCCTTGTTCGAGTAACAGCCGAGCCAAAACTCGACTATGAACTTGTTCTCGTGAGGAACATCTATCACGTTCACGGACTTCACGTGGTCGAATTTGTCGGCGAGCTTGCTTATAGCCGAAAGAACGTTGTCTCTCCCAACCTTAACACATATCCTATTGACATCTGTTATCGTTATCGATTCGGCGATTCCGGCAAGCTTCTTCTGAAAATCTTCAACCAACTTCTGCCCAAGCTCCCATTCGACTTCCTTCGCTTTGTCTATCACAATTTCAGGCTTTGGATCCACCTTCTTCGGAGACTTCGGTGGCTTCTTTGGCTTGACCTCCTTAGCGACACCCAAGAGCTTCCCCAAATCTACCTCCTTAAATTCTGCAGATGTCTTCGCTTCACCGCTCATTATCTTGTCCTGAAGCTGGACTATAGCCCTAATCAAAGCCTCAGGCGTTGGCGGGCAACCGGGAACGAAGAAATCTACTGGCACAACTTCCGAAGGTTTCACCATGTGGTAGCTGTTCCAGAAGAGTCCTCCCTTAAGTCCACAAGCACCCATCACGATCACGAACTTCGGATTTGGCATCTGCTCCCATGTAATTCTTAAAACCTTAGCCATTTTCCTCGTTATTGCTCCTTCAACGATTATGACGTTCGTATGCCTGCAGATACCGTAGTTCAGCGAACCGATTCTTTCAGCATCGTATCCACACGCGTAAGCATGAGCCAATTCGACTCCGCAGCATGCGGTAACTAAGTGAACGGGCCACAGACTCCACTTAGTCCCCCACTTCTTTATCGGTGCAAGGGGACCAGAATGCAGAAATCTGATATCCTCACTACTCATCACTACCACCTCGCCTTATAGGCTATATCAAGGGAATACTTATACGAGATGTAAATGGCCGGCGTTAGCAGGATGAAGGCCAAAACTGTCAACAGGATCGTGAAAACGTTCGGATTGGCAACGAACAACAGCAGTAGGACAAGGATCGGCTCGCAGGCCATGAACATGAAGACGTAGCCGAAGTATTGCATTGGCAAGGTGTATTTCGGCGGTATTGTCGGTATGTGTCCAGATTCATACCTCTCAAGCTTTACCGGCGTCGGTTTCTTCATCGGGATGAGCTTGATGAGGAAGACCATTATACCATCTATCGCCAAACACACGATTATCAACAAAGCAACGGCAATCGCATTCTCGATCAGGCTCACTTCAAACACCTCCTATTATAGCCTTAGCAAGATCGATAAACCAATTCGGCGGGATCACGGTTATGAAAGTCAGAGCGACGGCAACCAACACTATAGCGTTGACGAAGCTTGGAATTGTTGGTTTTGCTAAGATTCTCGCGAGTCTTATGTAGTAAGGAACTGACATGGCCGAGTTTATGACGAGTATCAAGGCCAGCCAGATGTAGCCAACCTTAACCAAAGAGAGCAGTATGAACAGCTTACCCCAGAATCCGATGAGCGGTGGCATCCCTATGAACGAGAAGGCCAAAGCATACATCAGATACGTTGATGCTCCATTCTCCTTTATCGATACGAAGAATCCGACCTTTCCGAAAGCGTTGGCCATCAGCTGAAGTAAAGCTCCAGCGAAAGCCAAGTAGATCCAGTCCAGGTTTATCAGAGCTACGAGCGTTGCGAGGATGTATCCCATATTGGCAACTGTGGAGTAGGCTAAGATCCTCGCTGGATTCGTTGAAGTGAGAGCACCGATGTTTCCCATGAACATCGATACCGCTGCAACGAATGCGACGAAGAGAACAATCTTCGCCGTGAGCGGGTTTGCGGTCATGACGAGTATCTTGTATGCGGCTACAAACGGAACTATCTTGGCTATGGATGCAACGATCGAAACCGGAATCGGATCGGCGGTATCGAAGACATCTGGAACCCACTCGTGCATCGGAGCACAGCCGACTTCCATCCCCAAGCCTATTATCAGCATCACGAAGCCCAAAACGTAGAGGTAGCTTGCATTTACACTGTTAGCATACACGAGCAACATCGCTCCAGCCAAGAAAAGAACCGTTGCGAGAACCATGAAAGTTATGTATTTTATTGCAACTTCCACATTAGCCTTACCTTCGCTCGTCATTATCAGGACGTATGTAGGAATCGACGTTATCACGAACATCAGCAAGATCATGGCCAAATCGTTGGTAAAAACGACGTAAACTGTTGCTATTGCAATCAAAGCTGTCAGAGCGTAGTCTACACCCTTGATCTGGTTTCTCATCAGAGTCATCGAAAGCAGATTCAAGACCCCAATCGCAACCACCAACACCACGTAACTTCTGTATTCTGGCAGTAGAAGCATTATCAGTAGAGCTATCAGACTGATAACAAATACGCTCCTCGGACTCTTGAACGACAGTGCGGATCCTAAGGCGATTAAAATTAAGGAGGCAACTATAAGCTCGATCATGCTTTCACCACCTTACCAGCGATGCAACTATCAAGGCGACCATAACAAATCCCAAAGCGATCTTAACATACCTCTTGAGGTATCCGGACTGAATGGCTCGAATTCCAAGTGAATACGTTGCGATGAGCTCCGGAATGGCCTGATGGCAGAAGAAGTCAATCAGTCTGTTGCCCCAATCGACAACCCTAGCGATCGCCCAGCCGATCTTGGGAATGATGTAATCGTTCAGAGCGGACATATACATCCTATCGCCCAAGAACCTACCGATGGGCGATTCTAGTCTTGGAACGACCAATGCGATAGCGTAGGATATCAGCACCGCTAAACCAACAGCAAGTGATGACTTCTCGAAACCTTTCTCCACGAACTCGCTTGCGATTGGCTCCACATGTCCGAGTATAGCGTATAGCAACACGGCAAGCATCGAAACCATGATCGCGTAGGCAATTGGCATCAGAACTTCTCCATGCAAATGTAGATGCTTGGGCTTGTCACCCTTTATGAAGTTTAGGCTGAGGAACTTAGCCAAGAACGCTGAATAGATCACAGACACAGCTATGAGCATATACAGCGGAGCTCCACCGACCTCATGCATCAGATGGTGCATCACCTCATCCATTGCGGACTTGACCCAGTAGGCCGTGAAGGGCGGAATTCCCGACAAGCATATCGTTGCGAAGATCGTTGCGGCGAATGCAACCTTCATCTTCTTCGCAAGCTCAAGGTTACCACAGCAGAACCTGTCGTGGGTTGCGTGGATGAGATGTCCGGCTACGAGGAAGAGCGTAGCCTTTGCGAACGCGTGGGTAATCAAATACCAGAACGCAACGTAAATCGCTATCTTTCCAAGCCAGAAAGATGCTGCCGCACATGCGAACATCAAACCAAGACTCGACATCGTTGATGCTGCAAGCAGAACCTTCCTCTCCCTGCAACCTAAAGCGACGGAAGCTCCGTAGAGTGCGGAGGTCAGTCCAAGGAACAGCACGAACAGATAGATCGTTTCAACTCCGTGCGCGTGATGCAACTTCCAAGGCTCTACATACCAGCTCAGCCTCATGAATAGGTAAGTTCCAGCAGCAACCATCGTAGCTGAGTGAAGCAAGGCACTGACTGTGGTAGGACCTGTCATAGCGGTCATAAGCCACTCGCTGAACGGGAGTTGAGCGGACTTCGTAAACGGACCCATGAGGAATGCGATTATCAGGATTATAGTTCCAACCGTTCCGATGTGATGGAAGAGATGCGCCCAGTCGATCTCAGATATGTTGAGGTTTCCAGTCAGAGCGTAGATCGCTGCAATTGCAAAGAACATCGGCATGTCTCCGAATCTTATCGTCGAGATTGCTCTCCAACCACCGAAGCTTGGAGACCAGAACATGTTGAGAGGCCCGACTTTCCTTCCGATTATTCCAACATAGGCTAATTCGTCGTCATCCCTGAACCAGTGGCCTATGAGTCCCCAAGAAGCCAAACCCAAACCTTCCCAGCCTATCAAAAGTAGCATCAGGTTGTCGCTGTAAACCACAAGGAGCATCGATGCCGTGAACATGTTGAAGAAGAACCAATACCATCCCAAACGGTAGTCGTGCTTCATGTATTCCAAGCCGTAAACTCCAATTAGGAAAGCGATCAAAGCCGTCAGAGCTCCCATGTATTTGCTGAGGTAGTCAAATATGAACACGAAGTTTATGTTATAGTCCGGAAGCCATGGATAAACAAACTTACCCTCCGGGAAGTAGAATAGGATGTAGAGTGCTATGCAGAGTGATACGAATAAGCCGAATACTGAGAGTATCGGTAGCTTACGAGCCCATCCAGCTCCCGGCTTATAGACCCACGCAAATGCTATCGGAAGGCTACATGCCACTGGAGTTGCAAATAGGAGGAACAGTAAAGTTGCGACATCGATCATGGGCAGACACCTCCCAATATACAGAGCTTAAGGCTCTTGAGGAATAACGTCGCAAGCGGGGGGAATATGAACACGATCGAGATCACTCCAATCACATACAGCGGTGTGTCCAAGAACCTGCTGATTTTTGGTCTTTCCATTCCCTTAGGAGTTCCGTAGAATATCTTCCTCAGCGTGTAGAAGCTGTACCATCCTGAGATTATGAACACGAAGACTACTGCAAGTATCAGCTTGAGATCGAGCCCGTAAACGTCGACGATTCCCTTGAGTATGAAGAACTCGCCAAACATTCCGATTGCCAAGATTCCACTCAAGTTCATGAAACCTATTAGCGCAGCGTTTGAAATCGTTGGAATGTATTCGTGCAATCCACCCATCTTGTTTACGTCTCTCAAGCCGTGATAGAGAGCAATTATTCCGCCAGCTGTCATGAACAAGATCGATTTACCGAAAGCGTGAGATATGTATTGGATCACAAGTCCCAAGAGACCATAGCTACCCAAGCAGAGTGCTATGAGCATGTAACCCATCTGTGAAACTGTGGAGTAAGCGAGCAACCTCTTGTAGTCCGTTTGCTTGAAAACTGAAAATCCTGCATATATGCTCGTTAAAATTCCATATGCAATTATTATATCTCTATATTCATCGATGAACCAAGGACTAGCCATATAAACTCTAAGCAAAACATATCCCGCCAAACCGACCGTTAACGGACTCAGTAAGGCGCTAACTGGTGTTGGAGCTTCTGCATGAGCCCATGGAAGCCATATGTGCGGTCCTAAGCCCGGAAGCTTTACGACCATTCCCAAGAATATCAACAGCCATGCAAGGAAGCTCACAGTCGTTATGCTCTTCAAAGCAAGCGTGGAGTTCTCGAATGCTACCATGAGGAACCCAATCAGCGTTAGAACTCCAGCTATGTGTGTCCAAACGAAATATAGCAGTGCAACCCACTGCCTGTTTCCGTAACCGTATTTGTAGATGAGCAGGAAAGATGCAAGCAACGAGATCTCGAGGAATATGTAAAGCAATATCAGATTTCCGCAGTAGACGAGCCAGAGCATTGAAACGGCGTAGAGGTTGTATAGGAAGAAGTATTTTCTGAACTCTCTTGTTATGTCGTCGATCTCATCCCTCATCTCCTCAAATCTGTGCTTCATGTATGGTAGAGAATAGAGGGCAACCATCGCAGAAATAAGGCAAATCGTGGCTCCAAAAGCGTTCGTTATAGAATCGGCAAACAGGTAGAACTCGCCTATCGGCTTGCCAAGATTCATCAGTGGAAGCTCGAAACTCTGGTCAGTAAGTAAAGCCCAGAGAGTTACGAAGAACGGAATTATGAACGCTACGAATGAAACTACAGTTGCCGCTCTCGGCCTGAAGAACGGCGCTATAAATGTTATTATTAAAGGTATCAATATAGCATAGATCACAGCATTCACAGCGGATCACCTCCCGAAGAAACAACATCCGTCGATATATCCCTCGTCATTCTGTTGAGGAGCACTATCGAAGCTATCAGAACTAGAAGCTCGCTACTACTCGTAAATATCGTTATGACGAGAACACCAAATGCCGTGTTTGTCATCTCCGGAATCGAGAATACTGGAATTAAAGCTAAAAAGACTGCTCCGAACATCATCTCCAGTGAGATCAGTAGCCTGATCAGATCTTTGCTTGAGATCGCTGTAAGATATGCTATTAGTAATACCACTACAGCTGTAATCAGGATTATAGCTACTTCAAACACAACTCTTCCCTCCTAACTATCTTTACTATTGATATCATAAGCAAAACCATCAAACAGATCAAAAACACCACAGCGAGCGCGTATTGCGATTGAAACGCGGATATGTCGACAGAAGCCGTGGAAAGATTGAACGTCGCATACTTGTAGAGGGTGTATGCGAGAACAGCGATCGTCAAAATCGTTGGAATTATCCAAAGCCGATCCACAGGAATCCGTCTCGGCACGTATCTAAACACAGCTGCCAAAGCAACAGTAATGATACCGATGGCACCTATGAATATGAATGCGATCAGTATGAATGCCGATTGGATGTTGAATACTGCAAATGTCGTAGCGATGAATATCATGGTCAAAGCCATGTATAATGCCGAGTAGAAGTTGTCTCTCGAAAGCAGAACGCCTAAAGATGACAATACGGTTACAGATCCCAAAGCTAATAAAATCAGGCTCGTAGTATCCATATCTCGCCTTTAGAATTTTCAATTAATAAATCTTACTATTTTTATTGTTTGTGAGGGTTATTTTCGAGATTCACAACCGTCTAAATTTTTTGAAATTACGAATTATTTGAAATATATATCAAAAAATTTAAAAGACTAAAATTCTCAAAGTTTCGCCGTGGTTCGGATAGACTTCATGAGAACCTTCACAGAGGTCGTGAAGAGGGGAAGTCTAAAGAAGGCGGCAAAAGCTTTGGGGACTTCCGTCAGCACGGTGAGCTTTCAGGTAAAATCTCTCGAGGACTTCTATGGAGCTAAGCTATTCAAGAGGAACATCAACGGCATCGAACTCACTGAAGAGGGAAAAATAGTCCTCAAGAACATCGAATACATACTCGGTAGCATTGAAGAAACAAAGAGGTTGCTTTTGAACATAAGAAACAGAGAGATCTCCCTTGCTTCTGGAATGGTCGGTATCGATGTCGTCTTCAGCATAAAGACGCTTTTGAAGGCGAAGTATCCGGATCTTGAGGTGAAGGTGGAGCTGAAGGGTGCCCACGAGTGCATCAAAGACATAATAGACGGAAAAGTTGATTTCGCAATAGTCGGCGATGTGAACGAAGACATACTCAAGAGCAACAACCTGTTCGTCACAGAATTGGGAAGTGACTTGCTCGTTCTCATAGTCCCGATAAACCATCCACTGGCAAGGAAAAGCATCGTGACTCTGGAGGACGTTCTCAGAGAAAATATAATCATACTGAACGAAAACTACGGAATTACTACGAGCACTATGAAAGCTCTGAGGGAGTCTGGAGTGAATCCAGAGGATCTGAACATAGCTTATGTTGTAAACGATTTCTTTTCAAAAATAAACGCAGTGAGCAATGGACTTGGAGTTGCTATAACGTCTTTTATTGCTGTCTGCAAAGCATGCGAGGTTGGATTGATAAAAGTGAGAAAGATAGCTGATTTCAAAGGAGAACGAAAGGTTTTCTTCATAGCTAACAAACTCGCAATGGAAAGCGATAAACTAAGAGAATACGCGGATTTCATTATAAAGAATTGCAAGAAGTTCTTTAATGACGTTGGTGAGATTTGTAAGGGTTTGGTTTGATGATTTCGAAAACTTTTGAATCAATTATTTTTTAAAATAGTTTAAAGATTGATGATACTTTTGAATAAAAACATCCAGAAATCTTTGATCTGCTAAGGGCAATTAGAAGATTACAACCAGACATTACTGTTCGATTTAAGCAAAACAGTATTTTATTTTTAAAATTTATAATTTTTAGAAATGAAATATCCACGGAATTTTAAATTGTTAGAAATTTTAAATATTTTGAAATACTTTAATAAAAATTAGAAAATATTAAATATGGATGGGTTGCACAGTTCGATCATGGCTGTCGAAAGTGTGGTGATCAACAGCGAACTCGTCTTAGATGACAAGACATTTGCAGAGACTATGCTCTCGAAGGAACTGACAAAGGCAGACATGGTCTTCATACTGAGGAATCTGCTGAGGCTGAAATACTACCCAGTTGCAGTGAAGTTCTTCTACGACGAGGGCGAATTGGAAGAATTCAAGAGAAGCACACGCTACAAGATGGGAAGACTACCATACACTTTCTGTCACTTCTCAGCTTGCTCAAGGCAGAGAGGTGAAGTTCTGCTTGGTTACAAGAGAGACCTGGGCTGCAGCAATGCCAGATACATATTCGGATGGAAGAAGTTCGACGGGAACGAGATAAAGAGCCATCTGAAGTATACAAGAGATGAAAAGCAGGCTGAGAAGTTTATCAAGACTAAACCGAGATTGCCAGAAGGTTTGCTCGCTTTCGCTACAGCTCCTCTGCATAAGGCTACGTTCGAGCCAGATGTCATCCACATAATCTGTGACGTTCTGCAGAGCTACCACATCTACAACGACTACGCTTCTGCGATGGATGTCCACCCGATAAGGCCGAACTTCATGATGAACTCGGCAGTTTGTGGCGGTTGTGCTTGGACGTATCTCAACAAGACTATAAACATCGTTCCGATGTGCAGTGGAAGCTACACATCTGGCAAAACGGAGCAGGGGGAGATCAACGTCTACATACCATGGGAGCACTTCGAAGCAATGATCAGACGTTTGCTTGAGAGAACTGCAAAATACGGCGGAGCTTCCTTCCCAAGAACTGGAGAGACTTATCCAGGCTTTGACATCTGCAAGCTGTGCAACTTCTTGATCTTTAGGGAGCCAAAATGCTGAGGTGATATTATGGAAGTAGTCTGGGCTGAGATTGCGGGACATAAGATTACGATAAACGCAATAGGCTACCTGCTCTGGTGTATCTGGGTAGGTTGGATCTTCTCAACTATCGGAGCTTTTGGAGGAATCATGGCTGGTTTGGGACACATATCAATATTCGGATTGGGACAGTGGGCTTCGAAGCTGAAGGGGATTAAGATTCAAAAAGGTGCATACACAGATGCGGGTAAATATCTGACGGACAGCATCAGATTGGGTAACTCGGGACTTACATGGTTCAACGCGGTTTCGAGCACTATAAACTGGTATACTCAGAAGAGGTTGGTTTGGCCAGCTGGATTGTTCCTAGGCATAGGTGCGGTAGTTGGAGCCCAGGCTGGAGTTTGGCTTACAGGTGGAAAGCTTGGAATTTCCGTTTACAAGGGTATATTCGGACTTGCAACATATCTAATAGCGGGATACATGTTCTATCAGCTTACTCCAAGAGCTAAGGCTTCAAAAGCCAAGGGAAGAGAGGCTGCAAAGAGGTTCATGCAGAAGGTAAAGGAGCTCAAAGAGCAGGGAAGACTGCATGAGCTTGAGGGTATCAAAAACCTAAAAGTAGGAGCATACACGGAGTTCGAGTTCTACGGCGAGCACTTCAAGTTCGGAAATTACTTGCCCTTCGGAGTCGGATTCCTCATAGGATTCTTCTCCGCAGTGATAGGAATAGGCGGCGGATTCCTCTTCGTTCCATTCCTGACGAGCTTGGGACTTCCGTTCTACATAATCCCCGGAGCATCGACGCTTGCTGTGTTCTTCACCCAGACATCGACGATAATCGGATGGCTTGCGAGAGGTGTCGAGTTCCCACTGGTTCCGATACTTATCGGTTGGATCGGTATAGCGATAGGATCATACATTGGCCCAAGAACTCAGAAGTTCATCCCTATGGATTACATGTATGCACTGTTCGGATTCCTCGCTCTCTACGTTGGAACGAGATACGTTATGAGTGGATTCTTCGGAATAAAGCTTCCTCCCTAATTTTTTATGATCGAGCTGGTATTATCAACGGTCTTAGCCGTAGTAATTGCAGAGCGTTTGTCCGATCGGATAACTCCCAAGCTGTTCAAGAGTCAGATGGAGGAATTGATGCAGGAGGAGATGAAGCTCGTTGAGATGAACGAGATTGCAATGATAGCTATTGCAGTAGGAGACAAAGAGGCATATTTGGGTCTGCAGAGTGAGATGAGCGATCTGTATGGAAGGATATTTTTTGGAAAGATCGCGATGTTCTCTTCCGTCTTCTTCGGACTTCTTTCGGCATACATACTTCTGGTCATCCACATCTTCCACCGTTCGGTCGTAACGGTGGTGCTGGCAGTGGTGATGCTCTACTACACGATCAAAGCGATCTACTATTACTTCTTCGTTTTGCTTAGGTAAATCTTAAATATCTTCGAGCGATCCCGTTTTAGGGGATCAGCGATGGGATGGAAATCTCACGGTTTCAGGTTCAAGTCGGGGAGAAAGCTTAGAAAGAAGATCAGAGAGAAAGGCATCAAGATCAGGAGAGCTTTGCAGACGTTCGAAGTTGGGCAGACAGTTCACATCGACATCGATCCTTCAGTTCACAAAGGAATGCCGCATCCGAGATTTCAGGGGAGGACTGGAGTCGTGATAGGACAGAGGGGCAGAGCCTACTTGGTCAGAATCAGAGATGGTGGGAAGTTCAAGATTCTGATCGTTAGGCCGGAGCACCTCAAACCGCAGGGAGGTTAAAGATGTTCAAGGAGGTTAAGGAGTTCGACTTCATAACGATCGCAGAAGCTAAAGAGATCATGGAGAAGATCGCCAAGGAGAGGCAGGAGAGGGCAGAGCTTTTGTTCGAAACTCGAAGAGCCCTCAAGCACCTCAGAACCTTCGCGAAGCTTCCAGCAGATAAAGCTAAGGAGCTGGTTGAAGAGTTGATGAAGCTCCCTCAGGTTCCGAGAAAGGATATAGCGGTTAAGCTTGTTGACATAATGCCGAGGATTCCAGATGAAGTTAGGATAATCTACGCGAAGGAGAGGTTTACGCTAACTCCCGAGCAGATTCAGGAGATTTTGGATATCATCGACAAATACAGAATTTGAAGAAAGAATTAAATAGTTTTTGACCTATTTTTGTTCGGTGGTGAAATGATTAGGCGTAAGAAGGAGGTAGATAAGGAAAAGCTTGAGGATTATGCCTATGTTTTGGATTTCCTTCCTTACGGTCATCCCGATGATAAAAGGCCTATTCACAAACGTGAGCCTTTAGCTCAGGTCGTTGGAGAGAAGTATTTTACTCTGCTTGAGGTCAGCATCAAAAAGGGGCAGCAACCCTTGGTTATGGATCGCCTCTACATTGGGAAAGGGGAAAGGGACGTTGTCAATAAGATAAAGAGGAGGTTGAGATACGATCAACTCACTCCAGCGGCGAAGTCAGAACTTCCTTACGTTTTGGAGCACATAGTTAAGCAACAGGAAGAGAGGTTTGTAGAATTTTTTAATAAGGCCGAATCCATCACGACTCGTTTGCACCAGCTCGAACTTTTACCGGGTATCGGCAAGAAGACCATGTGGGCTATAATCGAGGAAAGGAAAAAGGAGCCGTTCAAGAGCTTCGAGGACATAGCGAGGAGAGTTAAGGGCTTACAGCATCCTGAGAAGTATATAGTGAATAGGATAATCTACGAGCTTCAGAATCCGAACACAAAGTATAAGCTCTTTACCCTTTAGAAACGTTTTTATCTCCAAATCCATCAGCATGAATCATGATCGATGAGATTACGATAACCAAAGCGATAACGAGCTCCTTTATTGAGAAGTTTTTAGATGGAATCGAATGCGATGTTGCTATCGTTGGAGCAGGCCCTTCAGGATTAACTGCCTCCTACTATCTCGCCAAAGCTGGTTTTAAAGTCTCAGTTTTCGAGAAGAAGTTGAGCTTGGGAGGTGGAATCTGGGGCGGGGGAATGATGTTCAACAAAGTCGTCGTTCAGACTCCGGCATTGGAAATTTTGGATGAATTCGGTATCTCATACGAGAAATTCGATGATAACCACTATGTCGTCGATGCGATAGAGTTGGCTGGATCTTTGATATACAAGGCCGTTAAAGCTGGAGTCAGGGTGTTCAATCTGACAAGCGTCGAAGATGTTATGATAAAGGATGGCAGAGTTGCCGGATTGGTCATAAACTGGTCTGCAGTTGAGCTCAGTGGACTTCATGTGGATCCGATGACGCTCTCAGCTAAAGCGGTTGTCGACGCAACCGGACATGATGCGATAGTCTGCAGACTCGTCGCGAAGAAGACGGGAGAGCTCGAGCTTAGGGGAGAAAAATACATGCACGCAGAAGCTGGAGAGAGAGGCGTCGTTGAGAATACGTCCGAAGTCTTTCCCGGGCTGTTTGTCGCTGGAATGGCGGTCGCTGCTGTTTACGGCTTGCCGAGGATGGGTCCGATATTCGGCGGAATGCTTTTGAGCGGAAGAAAAGTTGCAGAGCTTATTGCTGAAAAATTAAAGTGATTTTTTCCGAGCTATTTTTAGTTTTGAAATCACAAATAAAGCAGGATCGTAGGCAGTATCAAACAACTCATACAGTTTATTCTCCTAATCCTAAAGATAACAGCCAGCAACCCTACGACCGTTGCGAGAGAGAATATGAGCAATCCGAACGCACCAGTTAGAAAATATATGAACACAATTAGCATCGCGAAGATGAACACCGATAGCTTGAGCTGATCGATCTTCGAAACCATTCTGCCAGCCAAAATCCCGAAGGTGATCGTTAGAATGGTTCCGGCAAAAGCGGAAATGAGCCCTACCAAGAGGAATATAGGCAGATCGATGCTCGCTCCTAACTTCAAGAACGCCTCAACCGCACCACTCCTAACCCTATGAACAGAAAAGAGAACTGCAAAGCATAAAAGTGCGTTTGCAGTGTTTGCAGAGCTTATAGCGGAAACTATCCTCTTTCTATCCTTTAAATGGTTCGAAGCCATAACCGTGGCTATTCCAGAGCTTATCCCCGGAAACAAAGAAACCATCGCACCTGCCAAGCTTCCAGAGAGAACATCCTTCCCCTTTGGAATTTCAAGCGAGATCTCCTGCGTTGGAACGTTCGATCTGTTGAAGGCAGATATCATGAGAGTCGGAGATGAAAACAGTCCAGTGAGAAGGGGTAGCAATATCATATCATCCTTGCCAAAGGTGTATAATCCCAAAAATCCGGAAAGCAGGAAAATGAGCGCAGCAAGAGCTCGTTTCCGCCAAGCTGAGAGTGATCCTTCGAAAACTTCTCCCTTTTCGCTGGCTACCATGGCTATCGAAACCGCCACGAGCAAGAATGGAGTTACCGTTGACAGTCCATATTTCAGATTTGGAAGAACAATTAGAAAGATCAGAAATATTGGCAAAGAGACCAAGAACGACAGAAGACTCGAATAAGCAGAGACCGATGCGGCAACGACGCCTTTTCCATCCAAGACAAGTTCATGAGTTGGAAGAACTGCTATAGCCGTATCTTCATCCGGAACTCCTAAGAACATCGAAGGCAGTATGTCCAAGAACGTGTGAACTACTGCATTGGTGAATATCACGACGGCGAGCTCTTCAGGGCTGAAATATCTCGATAAAACTGCAGAGTATGAGAGTATAAAGGCTGAGAAGGTGTTAACATGAAGCCCCGGCGTCAAGCCGCTCACAATGCCTAAGAGTAATCCCAAAAGTATGGCATTAAGCATAAGTTTAGGAACAAAATCAAAAATATAAATTTAACCGTATATAGCCTGCTGTGTATATCTTCGAAGAGGTTATATAGTATTTCTTCCCACTCGATATGGGATGCAACAGCTTGCAATAGTAGATGCGGTCGTCAAGATATTGAAGAAGGCTGGATTCGTCGTTACGGACTTAGTTGAGACTAAGCCCAGATGCTTTGATATAGTTGCAAGAAAAGGCGATACCGTCCTTCTGCTCAAGGTGCTCTACAATATCGATTCTCTAAAGCCCGAAATGGCTGAGGAGATGAAGATAGTTGCAAAGTTGCTCAAAGCGAGCCCGATCGTAGTAGGTGAGAAGTTCAAGTTCGATTACCTTGAGAGAGGGGTGGTTTACAACAGACACGGATTGCCGGTTATAAATACAGCTACGTTCTACGATTTCGTTGTTGAGGGTATAGCACCGATGGTTTACTCCGCTCCGGGCGGTTATTATGTAAAGTTGGACAACGAGAAGATCAAAGAGATGAGAGAAAAGCTTGGCATATCTTTGGGGGAGATGGCAAAGCTCTTGGGAGTTTCGAGGAGAACCGTCAAGAAATACGAGGAAGGAATCGACACTACTGTTGAGACCGCTCTGAAGATCGAGGAGGTCTTAGGAACTTATGTGATCAAAGCCATAGACATATTGAACTTCGTAAAGGATGAGGACATAGAGGAGAAAGAGCCGAGCTTCAGCGGGGAGGAGGCGGAGATAATAGAACAACTTAGAGTGATCGGTGTTAAGGTCTATCCTATCAAGCACGCCCCGTTCGATGTCGTTTCGAAGGCTGACGATGAAAAGATTCTAACCGGTGTTAAGCAAGTTAGGGAGATAGACAAGAGGGCTTCGATTTTGGGGAGGATTTCAGAGGTTCTATCGACTAAGGCTGCTTACATAGTCGAAAGAAAGGTCAAGGCAGATGTAAACTCAGTCGTATTCGTGATGAAAGAGGAGTTGGAGTGCGTTAGCTCGGCGAAAGATTTCGTATCGCTGTTGCATGAGAAACTATCTTCTGCCGGGAAGAACTAAAGTAAAAGTTTTTTATTATTTCGATCAATTTACTTTTAGATGCCCACATCAGAGATATTTGGTAATTCATTGTTGTTTAAGAAGCTTAAGGATTTAGATGGTAAGTATGTCGAGCTTATTTGCTCTGTCTATGAAGAATTTGAGAAGTCTATTGAAGCTATAGAAGATTTATTTTGGGATTATACGGATCACGGTATAAAGGCATTGTGAAAGAGTGATAAAAGCTCTAGAGGAGCTAGTCATCGGAAAGGATAGGCTCAAGATTGCAGAATGGGATGAAGATAATAAGTTAAGATTGGATAGCGAATGCTATCTTACGGCTGAAGAAATAGTTCTGCTGATCTTGGGTGCTCTATTGCACGATATTGGAATGTCTCTAAAGGTCAATATAAAGGGTAAAGATGAGAAAGATAGAAGGCTTTTAGAACTGAACCGAGAGGCTAGGGAAATTCTAAAGGAGATGTCGGAGGAATATGAAGATATGCTCAAAAAGCTGAAGAGAGGAGAGGGCAACAGGAAAGAGCTGTGGAAAAGGCTTAGAGAGCTTGAAAACATGGAGAATCCGGAGCTGAAGGAGTTGAGAGAGAAGATAAGGGAGAATATGGGTGAGCCAGATGGAGTTTCACAACCGTGAAAAAGAGCTAAAAAGACTGATGAGAATAGCGGAGTTCGAGCCCAATACCATTTACTTCGTCTTCGGCCCTATAAATTCGGGAAAGACCGCTTTGATGCAAGAGTTTATGCGGAGGTTGCCCGAAGATTTCGCGGTGTTTTACGTGAACCTCAGGGGGAAGTTCATAAGGGATTACGAGGACTTCACGAGGATACTGTTCAAGTTCGAAGATAGAGGGCTCGAAGAGATAATAAAGGGCATAGCCAAGTCTTCAGCGAAGTTCTTGTCGATGAGAGGAATACCCATCCCAGAAAATCTCATAGACGTAGTTTTGGTGAAGAGAAGAACGGAAGACGTATTCGAGTTCTTGGTCGACTTCTTCACGAACGTGGCGAAGCATAAAAGACCGATATTGATCTTGGACGAACTACAGGTCATAAAGGACATAGAGATCGATGGAAAGCTCATATACAAGCTGTTCAACCTGCTCGTCCATCTGACGAAAGAGTTGCATCTATGCCACGTCTTCTGCATAACCTCCGATTCCCTGTTCGTGGAGAGCGTTTACGAGGAGGCGATGTTGCAAGGGAGATGCGATTACATGTTGGTGGACGATTTCGATTACGATACCACCGTAAAATTCCTCAAAAGCCACGACTTCGAAGAGGAGGAGATCGAACTCGTATGGAATCACTTCGGTGGTAAGCCGATGTATCTTATAAGGGCATTGGAAAATCGGGACGATTTGAGAGGATTCTGCGAGAGAATGCTGAGGATCAGAGCGAGCGAGATAAGAGGCATGCTGAAGAGGCTCAGGGAGCTCGGCGACAGCATAGTCGTGTTCGGAAAAGAGTATGAGGTCAGATATGAGAACGTGATCGATGCTCTCAGGATGTTCAAGGATGCGGAGGTTGCGAGGGCTGAGGATGTGGACGAAGTGACCAAGCGTTATCTGATCGAAAACAACATACTGTTCATGAACCCCATCGACGGTTCTATAAAGCCCCAATCGAGACTCGATCTTTTGGCCATCCGACGCGTGTTGAGCGATATCGAACGGGAATATTAATGAGAAGAATAAAGAGGTAATGCTACAGTAATGTTTATATTCACTTAGGGATATAAATGGGAGATGATATGTCCACATTGCAAGTCGATGGAAGTGGTTAAGATGGGACATTATTTCACAAAATCAGGAGAGAAGAGAC
>Ga0256842_1000245_pt1 | contig 47801 bp, 42 predicted proteins | sample 4559240metaG_FD_185973 | JGI IMG/M metagenome (GOLD analysis project Ga0256842, IMG submission 185973) | Hydrothermal vent microbial communities from Guaymas Basin, Mexico - 4559-240 | ecosystem: Environmental > Aquatic > Marine > Hydrothermal vents | place: Mexico: Guaymas Basin | collected... | reverse complement strand
TTTTTTGCATGGAAAACACATTGTTTGAAATGCTAATTTTTAAGATATTGATTATTTTATAGTGATTAAACCAAGATTTTCTGCTACTATCTCTGATAAGTCAAGAACTTTAATATTGTCTTCTTCATTTCTAGCTTTTACACCATCATCAATCATAGTCATACAGAAAGGACAACCTGTTGCGACAATATCACAACCAACTTCTATTGCTTCGTCTGTTCTTTTTAGATTGATTCTTGTTCCAAGAGGCTCTTCCATCCACATTCTTCCACCACCTGCTCCACAGCAAAATGATTTATCATGATTGTGTTCCATTTCTAGTAGTTCAACACCAGGAATAGAAGTTAATATATCTCTAGGAGCTTCATAAACACCATTGTAACGGCCTAAATAACATGAATCATGATAGGTAATCTTTTTATCAAAATCTTTAGTTAACTTCAATCTTCCTGATGAGATTAACTGATTTAGAAGTTCACTGTGATGAATTACTTCGTAATCTCCGCCAAAATCAGAATATTCATTTTTAATAGCATTATAACTATGAGGTGAAATTGCTACAACCATTTTACCTGTATTACCATTTTTATTATTTAAACCAAATTTGTCTAATTGCTTAATATTATGCATAGCTAATTCTTGAAAAGCATCTTCTGCTCCAATTCTTCTTACTGCATCACCACTAGCTTTTTCTAAAGTGCCAAGTAGAGCATATTTAATATTAGCATGTTGTAATATTTTAAGGAATGCTTTAGCTACTTTTTGTGTTCTATTGTCATAAGAGCCCATAGAACCTATCCAAATCAGATAATCAAATTCAATATCAGGATTTTCATCTAAAAGAGGAGGGTTTTCAATATCTTTTAACCATTCTGCTCTTTCGTTTTGAGGTAATCCCCAAGGATTTCCTTGTTTTCTCATTTTTTTGATTGCTGCAGCTGGTTCTGGCTCTACTTTACCTTGACCTAATACCAAATATCTTCTCATATCTACAATTTTATCAACATGAGCAATTTCCATTGGACATGCAACCATACAAGCACCACATGTTGTACATGACCATAGGACACTTTCTGTTACTCTCATTTCAACAAGTTCGGTGCCATTAGCTTTGTTTAAACCTTTAGCTTCATCTTCCATGTGGTCTCTGAGGGTATTCATTAGTTTTTTAGGAGATAATGGTTTGTCTGTATTAAATGCAGGACATAATTCTTCACATCTTCCACATTCTATACAGGCGTCTAAGTCAAGTGCATCTTTCCAAGATAAATCTTGAATATCACTAACACCAAATCTTGTATCTTCATCAATATTTTCTAAATCAATTTTTCTTAATCTTCCCATTGGGGTTCTTCTTTTAAAGAAAATATTTAATGGTCCAGTTATTATATGTAAAAATTTAGTATAAGGGATTGAAGCAATGAAGAACATGGTCGTTCCAAAATGTAAATACCACAATCCTTTATGTAAAGATGATAAAAATGGTACTGATGGATTAAATACTTTAATTCCTTGTGCTAAAATCCAGCCAACAAATGATATTTTACCAAAAGAAGGATTTGTAATAGCTATTCTAATTGCTTCAATTGAGAATCCAAGCAATACTGATATAACCAAAAAAGATAATGCATACCAGTCGTCACCATCTGTTTTTAGAAAAAAAGGTTTTAATGCTTTACGCCTATAAAAGGCCATAAATGAACCTACTAAAATCAAAATTGCAAAAGCATCTAGGGTAATAGAAAAGATTAAGTAAAATGTTCCATTTAAAAATGTAGCAGGAGTATCAGACTCTATGGTTGTAAGAGCGGTACCAAGCAACATCATCATAAAGCCAAAGAATATTGTTATATGCATTATTCCTGCATATTTTCTTGTTAAAATCTTTTTGTGCATAAAAACAGCTTCAAAAAGCCCTTCCATTCTATCTGGTAAATCAGTAAAACGGTTATCTTCTCTTTTAGCAAGTCTCCACATTTTGTATCTTTTATACATTCCGTAGGCAAAAATAATCACTGCTAGTGCTGCCATTGGATACATTATATGAGTAATACTATGACCAACATTCCAGTATACAATTCTTTGTGTATTATGTTCAATTGCTGCAAGTTCAGTTGGACTCATTGGGTTTCCACTTCCTACAATTGAATTAAATATATTATTTAACAACTTAAAACCTCCAACACTACATTACAACAGCTTTATTTAATAAATTAAATAAAGGAGCCCAATAAACACCTAATACAAATATTATTATAGCAAAAATAAATAATATAGATTTAAAATCTATTGTTGTATCAATAGTTGAATCATTTGTTGATTCTGTTAAATACATTGCTTTAATAACTCTTGCATAATAATAAACCGATATTGCTGAATTAATAATAGCAATAACAGCCAAAGTAACCGTGATTGCAGTAATATTTTCTAAAAGAGCTGTAAATAGGTAAACTTTACCAATAAATCCTGCAAAAGGAGGTACACCCATTAAAGAAAACATAAAAAATGCCATTATTATTGCGAGTAAGGCATTTTTAGAGCCAAAACCATTAAAATGTTTTATATCATCACTGCCATTATTGTTTTCCATTACAATAGAAACTATAATAAATGCTCCGATATTCATGAATAGATATATTACAAGATAAAATAATATAGATGTAATTGCCATTTTAGATGATACTGTTATAACACTAATCATGTAGCCTGCATGAGCAATTGATGAGTATGCAAGCATTCTTTTTAGGGATGTTTGCTTTATTGCAGATAAATTACCAATAAACATAGTTATTACTGCAATAATTGCTACTAATAGTGTCCAAGGTACTTGGTTTAATACATGGGTAACAGTTTCTCCACTTGTTGTGATAGTATTTTTATAGAAAAATCTGATTATCATTGCAAATCCAGCTGCTTTAGGAGCAACAGAAAAGAATGCTGTTACTGGTGTTGTTGCTCCTTGGTATACATCAGGTGACCAATGGTGAAAAGGAGCAGCTGCCACTTTATATCCAAAACCAGCAAATAAGAATAATATTGATATTATCCATAATGCTTTATTTGAACTATTAAAATGTGTATAATTTGCAATACTAGAAAGACTTAAGTTACCAACTAATCCATAAATTAAACTCATTCCAAAAATCATTACTCCAGATGCTGCACCACCATAAATAGTGTATTTAATCGCAGCCTCAGGGCCATTATTACTTCGTTTCCAACCTGTCATTAAATATGAAGGAATTGAAACCATTTCAAGGCCAAGATATAATCCCAACATGTTATTCGCTGAAGCCATTAACATCATTCCAATAAGAACAGTTAATACTTGAACATAGAAATCTAAAGCAAATTGATTAGTTTCTTTGGAGCGAGCAAAAAACCATACAGATACAAGAGCGACTGATAAAAATAGTATTTTAAATATTGTTGCTAGTGGGTCTATTGTTAAAAAATTAGAAAAAATCTCAACATGTTTATTAGAATTCATGATAAGAACAAATATTGAACCAACTATAGCCATTGTAGAAATAGAAATAGCTAAAAGTCTTTCTTTATTTTCATCATTATTATCTATAAATAGTGAGAATAATACCATTAGTGCAATACCAATAATAAGTATTAGCTCAGGTATATAATTCATCATATATGATGCCATTACCTATCCTCCTACTTTGTTACATAATTAACAAGAGCACTTAATGTTCCATCCATCATAGATAAAACTATTTTTGGATAAAAACCAACTATAATAGCTGTTATCGCTAAAGGTGCTAATATTATTAATTCTCTAATTGATAAATCTTTAAATGAACGATAATGATATTTAGCGGCCATATCTTCTTTTATTGGACCAAAGAATACTCTTTGGTATGACCAAAGCATGTATCCTGCTGTTAAGATAACTGATAATGCTGCAATAATAACATAAGGTTGTAAGTTTTTAAAAGAACCTAAAAATACTAATGCTTCTGCAATAAATCCTGAAAATCCAGGAAGACCTAATGCTGCAAACCATGCAATACCAGCAAAAGCAGCATAAATAGGCATTAATTGAGCAATACCACCAAAATTATCTATAACCCTATGATGTGCTCTTTCGTAAATTACACCAACTAACATAAATAACATTGCTGTTATAATACCATGAGAAAACATTTGTAATACAGCTCCGTTCATTGCAGCTGCTGTCATACCAGCCATCCCCAACATAACATAACCCATATGAGAAACAGAAGAATATGCAATCATTTTCTTTAAGTCTCTCTGAGCCATGGCAACCATTGCTCCATAAACAATATTTATAACTCCAAATACTGCGATTCCGGTTGCGGCCCACATTGTTGCATGTGGAAAGATAGTATAGTTTACTCTCAAGATACCATAAGTACCCATTTTTAATAAAACACCTGCCAAAATAATAGAAATTGGTGTTGGTGCTTGAACATGAGCATCAGGTAACCATGTGTGAAATGGAAACATTGGGATTTTAACTGCAAATCCAAAAAATAATGCAAGCCATACCACTTTATCAAAAGGAAGCCCTAATATTTTAATACTTGCATAATGATCAGCATGCTTTATCATATCAATAATATTAAATGTGTGTTGTCCCGCTGGTAAATTATAGTATAATGCAATTATTGCAAGTAACATAAATAAGCTACCAATTAAGGTGTAGATAAAGAACTTTATTGCCGCATATTCTTTTCTTGGACCACCCCAAATACCTATTAAAAAATACATAGGTAAAAGCATTAATTCCCAGAATACATAAAATAAGAAAAAATCTAAAGCAATAAAAACTCCATACATTGCCGCAATTAAGATTAAATACAATGCATAATAACCTTTTACTTTCTTTTTAATATTCCAAGAAGCAAGTACTCCAACAACTGAGACAAAACCAGTTAATAAAAGCATTAGAACAGATAAACCATCAATTCCTACATAGTAAGTAATATGAAAAGATCTAATCCAGTAATAGTGTTCAGTTAATTGCATATTTGCATTTTTTGCATTTAAATCAAACACTTTAGTTGGATCGTATTTAAAATAAGCCCAAATCGCAAATCCGAAGGAGATTAATGTAACTCCAAGTGCAATCCATTTAATTAAGCCATCTAGTGAGTCTTGCTCTTCTTCAGATTCTTTCTTTTTAGAAAAAATAGCAAGGCTTGCGATTATTATACCTGCAAATAGTGGTATAAATGTCATTAATGATAAAATGTAACTACTCATCATCTCCTCTTATAATAATATATATCTAATAATTATAATTAAAACCAAGCCTGCAGACATTCCTATAACATAAGTTTGAATACGACCAGTCTGCAATGCAGCAACTCTTCTATTTAAAGTAAAAACTATATTTCCTACACCTTTTACCATTCCATCTACGATATATTTATCTATTGCACCAGCAAAAAATGTAAATATTTTAACAACTAAGGCAACATTATTTACTATTCCATCAATAATTTTACCATCAAACCATGATAACAAATTGTTTAATCTTAGAAGATTATTAACTACAAAGAAAAAGTATAGTTCATCCACAAAATACTTTTGAAATAGAATTTCATGAAACATAGCAAATTTCTTTTTAAGTTTTGCAGGTATATTATTTGGATCATCCTCAATAAGAGGATTATTATTATAAAATCTTTTTGCTACAAAAAATCCAACAAAAGCTAATACAATAGAAACTGTCATTAAGCCCCATTCTAAACCTAAAGAATGTTCTAGTCCATGTCTTAAATGAATATGTTCTGTTGATGTTTCAAATACAGGCTCCAACCAGTGTTCTAGGTAGTTAGGAAGTGCATGAAATAAATGTGGCATTCCAATATAGCCCGCAAAAGTTGCTAAGAAAGCTAATATCATTAATGGAATAGTAACAGATGATGGACTTTCTTTAATTTCATGATGTCCATGATGTTCATCGTCTCCATGATGTGTTGTTACTGGAATCCTGTCTGCTCTATTTTCACCACTAAATGTCATAAAATATAATCTAAACATATAAAATGATGTAAATAAAGCGGCTAATGCTCCCATACCCCATACTAAATAAGGCCACCAAGAAATTGCCTGATTTTCTGTTGCGAATGCTTTCCATAAAATTTCATCTTTACTAAAGAAACCTGCTAAACCAGGTAGCCCAGCAATAGATATTGTTGCAAGAAGCATTGTCATATGTGTTTTAGGCATTTTCTTTCTTAGTCCACCCATATAAAACATGTCTTGTTCATGGTGCATCCCCATAATTACAGAACCTGCTCCCATGAATAACAATGCTTTAAAAAATGCATGTGTCATAACATGAAATATGCCAGCCCAATAAGCTCCGGTTCCAACCGCTATAAACATATAACCTAATTGTGAAACCGTTGAGTAAGCAAGAACTTTTTTAATATCTCTTTGTACTAAAGCAATACTTGCCGCAAAGAGAGCCGTTAATGCACCTATACCAGTAATTACAACCATTACCCATGGAGATATTGAAAACAAAAAATTCAATCTTGAAATCATATAAACACCACTAGTAACCATAGTTGCAGCATGTATTAATGCACTTACTGGAGTAGGGCCAGCCATAGCATCAGGAAGCCATACATATAAAGGTATTTGAGCACTTTTACCAGTTGCTCCAACAAATAGAAGAAGTGGAACCAAAGTTGCCAAAGAAACGCCCATAAATGTTTTGGCTTTAAAAGCATTTACAAATTCTTCATTTGCAAATAATTTATGAAGTTCAGTAAAAGTAATGGTAAAATGTTCTTCTCCCATAACATAATGATGACCGACTTCTGTCCAGGCACCGGATAATCCCCAGAATAATAGGAAAAATCCAACTAGAAAGCCAAAATCACCGATTCTGTTAACAATGAATGCTTTCATTCCTGCACTAGCATTATTAACATCTTTATACCAAAAACCAATTAATGCATATGAAGCAAATCCAACACCTTCCCATCCAAAAAACATAACAATTAAATTGTCGCCCATAACAAGAAGGAGCATTGCAAATAAGAATATATTTAGATAACTAAAAAATCTCCAATATGATTCATCTCCATGCATGTAGCCAACTGCATAAATATGAATCAATGAACCAACACCTGTTACAATCAAAATCATAACGGCAGATAATTGGTCTACTGCAAATGCCATATTAATTTTTACAAATTCAATATTAACCATTTCAAAAAGATGATTAGTTAATAATTTGTGTTCGCCAGACTGTGAAGCCAGATTTACAAAAACCATAACAGCAACAACAAAAGATGCAACAGGCATCAATATTGCTAGCCAATGGATAGGTTTCTCTCCCTTTTTCTTATGTATGCTATATCCAAATAAAGCATTGAATACTGCTCCAATAAGTGGGAAAAGTGGAATTAAAAATAGATATTTAGCCATACTAAATTACCTCTTACTGCTTTAAATTATCAAGATCAGTAGCATTTACATGCTTATAACGCCTAAAAAGCATTAAAACAATTGCCATTCCAACAACAGTTTCTGCTGCTGCTAAAATTATCACAAATATAGAAAATATATGCCCATCGATATTACCATTTGAATATCTACTAAATGCAACAAAATTAATGTTTGCAGAATTTAATACTAATTCAATACCCATTAATATTGCGATAACATTTTTTCTAGTTGAAATAATAAATATTCCTAGCCCAAACAAAGTTGTAGCCAAAATTAAAAAATGATTAAGACCTATTGCTGACATTATTCCTCCTAACGCTCATCTGTTTTATATTTTCTTGCTACATGTACAGCACCTAAAAGTACAGCAAGTAATAAAACGGAAACAACTTCAAATGGAAGTACATAATCACTCAACAAACTATCACCAATCATTTTTGTTGTTGGGGTATTATGCAACTTGGTTGTTTTGCTTACAAAATTAACTTTACCTTCGGCACCTATAATTATACCAATTAAAGCAGCAATAAAAGGAGTAGCCCAAAGTAAATTAACAGTCTTATTTGAAGATTTAACTTCTCTAATATCACCTGTAAACATAACTGCAAAGAGAATTAATACTACAATTCCACCAACATAAACAATTAACTGAACAATTGCTAGAAAATCTGCACTCATATATCCATAAAGACCTGCTACTCCTACCATAGAAGCCATTAGGCCAAATGCTGAATGCACAATGTTTTTAGAAAAGGCTGTAACTAGTGCTCCAAGTACAGTAATTAAAGCCAAAAAATAAAATAGTAAAACAACTATCATACGAAACTCCTATTCCTTAGGATTATTATCTTTAGTTTCAGTAATATCTTCCTTTGTCTCTGCTTTAACTTCAACTTTAGTTTCAATTACTTTTTCTTTTTTGTTTTCTCCACTTTTAGGACGAGGCACAGCCTCGTTCTTACTATTTGTTTTATCAGAAGATTTATTTATCTCTTTTTTTATATCTTCTTTTTTCTTTTCAACTATCTCCTCTTCTTCAACGGGCTTTCTTGTTTTTCTATTACCAAACATAACGGGAGGTGATTTAAGCTTAACTTTTTCAGGTTTTGGAGCTTTTGCCTTTTTAGGATAAAATTCTTTAGGAACAATTGTTGCTCCTATTAGTTTATCTTTTATCTTTGAACCTAATTCAGCCCTCTCTCTTTCTCCATCTTTTTTAGCATTATACGCAATGTAACCATCTTCGTCTGCCCATTCAAAAAGAAGATTTTCGACATAATAATTTGATGCTTCAAATTCTTTTGTGTGCATAATTGAACCAGTTGGACATGGAATGGAACAAAGTCCGCAAAACATACATCTTGCATTATCAATTGCAAATCTTTCAACTACAATCCTCTTGTCTTCATTTTTACCTTTTTCAATAGTAATAACATCAATCGGACAAGCTCTTTCACATAAACCACAACCAGTACAAGTATCAATATCTACTTCTAGTATTCCTCTGTAGCCTTCAGAAATAGTATCTTTGTAATCCTTTAAACCCGCTTTTGCTAAAGATTTTGGCATCCTTTTAGGGTCTCCATAAGAATGATAATCAAAAGTAACTGGTCTTTTAGCTAGATTACTAAGAGTTATTCCCATTCCTTCGAAGGTAGAATCTAATGTTTCTTTAATATTTTTAATATATGATTTAAACCCCATTATCTACTCCAAAAAGTTTAAATTAAGTTTAGCATTGGTTTTTTTGAAGTTTCTAACCGCTCTAAAAAGAACTAAAAATACAAAATATAACCAAATAGCAGCACTAAAGATACTCATGCCTAATTCTAATGCTGAATGCCCATAAGAGAGTGCCATCCAAATAGTAACTGCTAAGATTGATAGCAAGGAAAGAGGTACAAAATAATGCCAACAAATAATCATAAGTTGATCAACTCTAACTCTAGGGAGTGTCCATCTTAATTGAATTACAATAAAAACTACTGCAGACATTTTAGTCATAAATATTATGAACTGAACAGGAGTATTCCATATTGAACCCTGTAATGCTACTGGAGCTTGCCAACCACCTAAAAATAAAACAGTGGTCATTGCTCCAATTACGAATAGGTTTCCCCATTCAGCTAAAAAGAACATTGCAAATCTAATACCTGAGTATTCTGTGTTATAACCTGATACTAGTTCTGATTCAGCTTCTGGTAAGTCAAAAGGAGTTCTAGAGCCTTCTGCTAATGCAGATATAAAAAATATAAAAAACATAACTATCATAAATGGATTATTTGATATATGCCATTGCCAAGGCCAAAATCCTTGTGCTTTGACAATGTCTTGCATGCTTAATGAACCTGTAAGTAAAACTACAGTTAAAATAGATAATGCAGTAGGGATTTCATATGAAATCATTTGTGATGCAGATCTAACTCCACCAATTAATGACCATTTATTATTTGATGACCAACCTGCTAGTAAAATACCAACTGTAACAAATGATGTTACCGATATGATGTAAAAAATACCAACATTTAAATCTGATAAAACCAAGTATTCTGAGAATGGAATCGCAACTAATGTTGCTCCTACACCCATAAATACAAAATATGGAGCTACCTTAAAAAGAGGTTTGTCTGCATCATCAGGCATTAAATCTTCTTTTTCCATAGCCTTAACACCATCTGCAATCCACTGTAAAAAACCTTGAGGACCATTTATATTTGGCCCAACTCTTGATTGCATTCTTCCTGCGATTCTTCTTTCCAGCCAAGAGGTAATTCCTGCAAATGGCAAGAAAAAAGGTATAAGAACAACAGCGGAGAAAGCAAGCATTACAAGTAATGAAACTAATTGAGCTCCAGTGCTACTTGTTATCCCCCAGCTTTGAATTAATGAATTTGTAATACTTTCCATAACCTACCTATCAACTTCAGGAGCAACAATGTCAAAAGAACCAATTGCTGAAACTAAATCTGCAATAAAGTAACCATTAGATATTTCTTCAAATGCACTCATTGCAGAAAATGAACCAGTTCTAATTTTTAGTCTCCATGGTTTATCCGTACCATCACTAAATATATAATATCCCATTTCACCCCTTGCTGATTCAGTTGGAACATAAATATCCCCAACAGGAGGTTTTAATTTTCTTGGAACTTTTGCTTGAATTTCGCCTTCTGGTATTTCTTTAAGGACTTGTTTAATAATTTTATATGATTGTTCCATTTCTTTGATTCTTACCATGAATCTATCATAGGCATCGCCTATTACGCCTCCATCTGATGCAGCATAAGCTTCCCCAACAGGAATATCAAAATCAAGTTTATCATAAATAGAATAAGGCTGGTCCTTTCTTACATCATATTTAAGTCCTGCCGCTCTTAAATTTGGTCCAACGATACCATATTCAATACAAGTTTTTTTATTAACAACTGCAACACCCGCTAATCTTCTTAGAAAGATTTTATTGTAGGCAATAAGCCTATTAAATTCATCAAGATTTTTTATTCCTTGTTCAACAAATTTTAATATTTTATCTGCTGTTTCCTGTTTTAAATCCCTGTGAACTCCACCTATAGAAAGATAGTTGTATGTTAATCTTGCTCCACACATTTCTTCTAAGTAATCATAGAGATACTCCCTATCTCTTAGATTAAATAAGAATGGTGTAAACGCACCTAAATCTGATGCTAAAGATCCTACTCCAACCATATGACTTGCAATTCTGTTCATTTCTGCAACAAGAACTCTAATGTATTCAGCTCTTTCAGGAACTTCAATTCCTAGTAGTTTTTCCACAGCTACAGCATAGGCATGATTAGCATTCATTGCTGCCAAGTAATCTACTCTATCTGTATATGGAAAAAATTGAGGATATGGTAAGCTTTCTGCAATCTTTTCAATAGATCTATGTAAAAAGCCTACATCAGGAATTGCTGTTTTTAATATTTCTCCATCAGTTTTTAATACAAATCTTAAAACTCCATGAGTAGATGGATGGTGAGGCCCCATATTTAAGGTCATCTCATCAAAAAATACTTCTTTTTCTGTTATGTTACTCATTTAAGTCTCCCTTATTTTTTTTTCTTAGCTTTCTTTTTAGTAACTTTTAAAACAGGATTAAATCTGTATAAATCCATACCGTGATATTTCTTGGGTGACTTATAGTCCTTTAGTAAAGGATGTCCAACCCAATCATGAGGCATCATTAATCTTCTTAAGTCTGGATGATCTTTATAATTTATTCCAAGTAAGTCATAGGATTCTCTTTCATACCAATTTGCAGCTTTCCAGATATCTGAAACGGTATCTACTTCTGGATTTTTGTGGCTAAGTTCAACTTTGACGATTAATTGATGTTTAAGTTCGTATGAGTAAAGAACAAACAAGCTTTCAATAAAATCAATTTTATCTGTACCCAGAGAAGTTCTTAAGAAATCAAACTTCATTCTTTCATCATCTCTTAAAAAAAATGAAACATCTCTTAAGGCATCTGGTTCTACAACAATATATGGATCAAAGCCTTGGTCTGAACTTTCTAAAATAAAATCACCAAACTCAGCTTCAATAACATTTAATAATTCTGATGGTTTCATTATGCTTCCTCTATTAATTCACTTTCTTCCTTTCTTAAGAACTTTTCTTTTTGTACTTTTTCTCTTAATATTAATATCGCTTCTGTTAATGCTTCTGGTCTTGGCGGGCATCCTGGAACATATACATCTATTGGAAGTATTTTATCAATACCATTTAATACCGAGTATCCTTTTTGGAATAAACCACCTGTATTAGAACAGCTACCCATAGATATTGCATATTTAGGGTAAGGCATTTGATCCCATAATCTTTTGATTCTGTCTGCCATTTTTATTGTAGGTGTACCTGCAATGAAAATAAAGTCTGCTTGACGAGGTGTAGCCCTAAATACAACTCCAAATCTATCAAGGTCAGTTCTTGGGCCTCCAGCTTGCATCATCTCAATAGCACAACAAGCCAGTCCAAAAAATAAATACCATAAAGAACCCTTTCTTGTATAGTTTAATACTTCATCTAGGGTTGTAACTAAAAAATTTGATTCTGCCTTATGATAAAAGCTCATATCAACTCCTTATATATATTCTTTAAGTTTATTTGTACTCTTGCTATCATATTTAGGAACATCTTTATTCCATTCAAAGTCTCCCTTTTTCCATAATCTCAAAAAAGCAAATCCTAATATTAAAACAAATGCAAGTATTTCAGTTAATGCGATTATTCCACTTCCTTTTTTTAACCAAGATTTGTAAACTGTTGCTATAGGAAAAGTTAAAGCTACTTCTACATCAAAAATAATAAAGATAACCGCAATCATATAAAACCTTGGGTTATAATTAAACCAAGCACCATGAAAGGGTTTTTCTCCACATTCATATACTTCAGATTTTATTTCATTAGGCTTATTAGGAGCAATTAACTTAGGAATAAGCATCATTACTGCAGTTAAAGCAATAGTAAGAAACATCATTACTATTATATTCGCCATTGAAAATAACATTTGACCTCCTAAATCATACAACGCTATATTATTGAATTAAGTAAGATTGTCAAGTTTTTTTTATATTTAAATTAAATGTTTTTAATTATTGTAATAATTCTTGATTTCTGGATTAGTAAATCTTATTTCTCTCTGTTTGTTTATTTACAGGTTTATAAAATAAACCCTTGTTATTTAAATAAGTTTTATTTATTTAATGTTAAGTAATTTTTATGTTTAAATTATTTTAATATTCGATATTTTCAAGTTCTTCTCTTGATATTACATGTTTATGATTATGGAATTTAAGGTCAATTTCTCTTAACTGAGCTTTTTCTATAGGAGAAAGAGTATTATATTCTGTTTGGAATGAGTTTCTAGTTGCTCCTGGTGGAAATTCTTTTTTGAAATCATCAATACTGTACCTTAAACCTAAAATACTGTAAAATCTTTTAACAAGAACTTCTTTGCACACAGGACACATTTCTGTTGTATCAAAACTCCTCATTACGCATTTGTTTTGTGGTCTCCATACATTATAGTCTCTATAGTATCCACCTTCAACAGCTCCTACATTATAATCTGGAATTAATGATTTCCATTTGATTATATTAAGATTATTTGTTAATGATAAGTTGGGATATCTATCAGCTCTTGAAAGTGCAGGAGGATTACCAAAACTTGAACCAGAAGCTCCGTATTCATCTCCTAATTTACCAAAAGCATGTCCCACCTCATGATACAGTGTTATATCTGTAACAATTTCTGAATTTAACCCTGCTTTTCTTGGGAAAATAGCAAGGTCATAACTTGGAAAAGCAGTTCCTGCGTGATATCTGTCTTCATTTAATATTACGATTTTTAAATGTGCTGATTTACCGGATCTTCTAATGAAACTGTTGAGAGTGTTCCTACCTGAGCTCTTTATTCTTACTATTGTACTTCTTCCGGGATTGTCAAAGCATGTATTGAAGACAGAATTAACAGTATCAGAACTACAACTTAAATCAACGCCATGTTGTTTTGATTTAGCAAATACAATATAGAAGTTTACATATTTGGCAAATTTTTTGTAAGGTTCTCTTTTCATTAGGTAGCCAATGAATTTCGTAGCATCTTTTGCAAATTTACCATTGTAAGACAAATCAGATTCTGTATAGCCATCTCCTGTTATAAAAAAGTTAACTCCGTGATTAGGTTTATTTTCAAAATATGGAATAACCTTACCATTACTACATGTTCCTCCATTACAGAATGAGGAAAGAGTTGATGGTACGCATGAATAAACACCATCGGCAAGTTGTTTATAGCCTGAATCACAATCACAGTAAGGTTTACCAGAACTACTAACTTTTACTGTTCCTTTACTAGAACATGTAACTTCGTCAAGTCCACCATAGTAACAGTTTCCATTTGCATCAAGGCTCTGAAATGGTGATGGACATTCACATTTAGGACCGTTTGTTGTTACAACGCAACTAGCACCTGTTCCACAATGAAAATTTATACATGTATCTACCACGCATTCATTTTTTTCTTTTAATAAGACCTGACCAGGTTCACATGTTGGACCACAACTAAAAAAAAGCATTGCTAATACTGAAAAAATTGAAAGTAAATAATACATTTTTAACATGATTCCTCCAAAAAACACACTTTAGTATACGGTTATTACAAGAAAAGTAAATCAGCCTTAATACCTATTTTGGGAATACGGTTGTAATTAATTATAGCGTTTTAAATAGAATTATTGATATATTATTAGTAAATAGGTCAAAGGGTTGATTTTTTTTTTGATATACATTAGTATAATTGTAAACATTATGGAGTGTTTTATGAAAAAAATAGTTTTTTTGTTTTTAGTATTTTCTTTCTTACTTATTTCATGTAGCAGTGAAAGCAAGCCCAAAGATGAATCAGGTACATTAAATCATGAATGTAAAACGGGTAATATTTGTGATGCTGGTTTAGCTTGTAAAGATAATAAATGTGTTACTGAAGCAGATGCTTGTTATCATGTAACATGTTTAGGGCATGGTAGCTGTATTGTTGAAAATAGTAAGGCTGTTTGTGATTGTGAGAATGGTTTTGTAAGAGAAGGTGATATTAAATGTGTTGCCTCTAGTGTTTGTAATGGAATAATTTGTTCTAACCATGGTACATGCGAAGAAGTTAATGGTAGTCCTAAGTGTAATTGTGAAGAAGGATATTCAACAGATGCCACTGGTGAAAGATGTATAGAAAATTTAGATCCATGCGCAAATATTAATTGTGGTGGAGTAGATAGAGGTACTTGTCAATCAAGTGGTGGAGTTCTAGAGTGTGTTTGTAAAAATGGATATCATGTTCAAGGTTTAAATTGTGTTTCAGATAGTAACCCATGTGATGGTGTTGATTGTGGTGGAACAGATAAAGGAACATGTGAAGTAAATGGTAGTGATGCTAATTGTAACTGCAAAACTGGCTTTATAGCAAGCGGTTTAACTTGTGTTGATGAAACCAATAACCCATGTGATGGGCAGAATTGTAGTGGTCATGGTGCTTGTGAAATTCATAACAATGAAGCTACTTGTATTTGTCAAAATGGTTACAATCCTGGGCAGAATTTAACTTGTTTAGGTGGAGGAACCCAAACTGATGCTTGCAAAGATGTTGATTGCGCAGATGGTGAAGGTGTTAAACATGGTGATTGTCATGTAGATGAAAATGGTAATGCGGCTTGTTTATGTGATGAAGGCTATATAAGAGCCAATTATATGTGTATTGCAGAATTTGGAAGTCCTTGTTATGAACAAACTTGTTCAGCTCATGGTGTTTGTAAAGTTAAAACCGGTGAAGCTTTTTGTGATTGTTCAACTGGTTTTTATCCTTCAAGTAATTTAACATGTGTTGATAAGGCAACTATCTGTACTACTTCAATAACATGTAGTGGACATGGAATATGCGATGTTAATGCTGACGGTACACCAACATGTGACTGTGATGATGGCTATACTGCTGTTGGAACGGAATGTATTGTTAATCCATGTGATCCTAACCCGTGTGTAGAACTTGAGGGCTCGACAGGTGATTGTAGGGCAAATGCGGATAGTTCATATTCTTGTACATGTAATGGTTTATGTGATGATGGCAATAATAGTAATGACCCTCAGGATTCACAGTATTACTGGGATCAGGATTCATTGTCTTGTTTATGTGGAGCAACATGTGAGAATGCTCATATGCATCCTGAAAACGGTACATGTGTTTGTGATACAGGCTATGTTGCTGATGGCGAATATTGCGTTTTAGAAGGAGGAGCTTGTGATTCAAATCCATGTGCTAGTATTTCAAATACCAAGTGTATAATTGCTGAAGATACTGAAAATGGTTATAGGTGTTTATGTAAGGATGATTATGCGGAAGACCAGTTTGGTAATTGCGTTGCGCCAGCATGTGCTGATTCACCATGTGAGGATAATATTGATGATGAGAACAGGACAAAATGTGTAGCTGATGGTCCTGACACACATCATTGTGAGTGTGCTAATGGATTTGTTGATAATGGTGGAGTATGTGAAAGTGAAACAAATATGGCTTGTAATACAGAGCCCTGTAATGGTGCTCCTAATTCTACAGGAGTTTGTATTCCAGGGCCGGTAGCTATTCCTGATTTGTATATGTGTCAGTGTAATCAGGATTATGGCTGGGATTTTAATACAAATGGAGGAGAATGTGTGTCTTGTACAACTTGTGCCAGTAAAGCAAATGCTACAGGTAATTGTGAAGTTGGATTTGACGGAACTCAAATTTGTGAATGTGAAGATAGTTATGAATATATTATAGATGATCAAGGTAATGGCTCTTGTGAACTAACTACTATGCCTTAAGGAGGGGTTATGAAAAAATATTTAGGAATTCTTTTTGTTTCAGTATTATTTGCTGTTACGGGATGTCAGAATGCTAATGAGCAGGGAACTAGTGGAAATGCCTGCTACGAGAATTTAGCTTGTGATGCTGGTTTAGTATGTCTTGATGGTGCATGTCAGCCAACTAATGAAATTAATCCTAAAACTGTTGTTATTACAACAATGGAGGCAAATAATGATTTAGTTAGTGCAAATGCCCGTGAACTTGTATTTGTAAGAACAGAGAGAAATGAAAAATTTGAGAAAGGACAAATTGTTGCATTTCAAAAAAATGAAAAAATAAAAGGTGGACTTGTTGCTAAAATTGATTCAATTGAAGATTCAGGTGAGAATATTAAGTTAAATATTAAATTGGTAAATCCGTTTTTAGCACTTGGTAAAACTAAATTGGAGATAAAAAGAATAGTTACAGAAAATCAAAACAGTGATTTATTTATTCCAAATGAACAACAAATTCAAAAGTTTAAAAATTTAAGAAAAGATGATTTGACATTTACTAAATCAAAAACTCTTAACTATGAAAAATCATGGAAAGGCGATGTTCTAAAGTTTAAAGGTAGCTTAAAGTTAAGCTACTTACTTGAAGCTTTAATTGATGTTAATTATCCTGGCTCATTTTCGGAAGCTTTTAGTGCAAGTAATTATGGTGTAAATGAATTTGAAATTAAAAATACATTTAAGGCTGATGTTGATGCAACTCTTGATATTCATGTTGAGAAAGATGCAGGTTTTCAAGAAATTGAAAAATCATATGCAAAAGATATAGTAAAGGATTTAAGTCTTGCTAAGTTCCCTATTACTTTACCGGTTTCTGCTATTCAATTTATGGCACATGTTGATGTTTCATTGAAGCTTATCCCTAAAGCACATATTGAAGGAACTGCAAATGTTGTAGCAAGTAGTTATAACACTGTTAAAGCTAATTTACATTACTTGAAGCAAAAGCCTGCAGACTGGGATAAAAACTATAATAAAACATTTGATTATAGTTCTACAAATAACTTAACTGAAGATGTTAGGGTAGAAGGAACAGCTAGTGTAACTTTAAGGATCGTACCTGCTTTTAAAATAACTGCGAATGCTGGTTTCTTAGGTGAATTTGCAAAAATTGAATTTGGAACAGATGTAGATTTTACTCCTATTAAATTAGAGGGAACATTAAAACAACATTTAGAAGCTGATAATAACAGTTTTGGTGTAGATGCGAGAGCTTGTATAAGAGCTGATGCTGAATTATCTATAAATCCTTACGCTCTTGTTGAAATGTCTTTTATGGGTAAATCATTATATAGTAAAAAATGGAATGCTGATAGTGCTCCTAAAGTTAAGGGTTGGTCCTGGCTAGACTTTTTTACTGGAGGTGGATACTTTGGTAGTGCAACTAGAGGGTGTCATGAAGGGCTTGAACCTAAAAATGGTAAATGCAGAGCAAAAGAATTCTGGTCTGTTGTTGGTCAAGGTGATGATGGTTTAAAATGTGTTCAACTTTTATGTAGTGAAGATGCAGATTGTCAAGTTAATGGAGATACAAGCAAAGATAAGTGTATAAGACACAGATGTACAACTCCTGATGATGATAATAATAATAATGGTAGTTATGAAATGGTAACTATTCCTGAAGGTTCGTTTACAAGAGGTTGTGTTGAAGGTGATGATTTATGTTTAAATTCTGAAAAACCTGCAAAATCAGTTCAAGTACCTGAATTTAAAATTGGTAAAAAAGAAGTTACTATTGCACAATATAAAGAATGTGTTAATGCTGGAAAATGTAAAGCTCCTGTTGATGGTGAATATGTAGATGGTGATAATGCAGATAATCATCCTGTTACTAATGTTTCATGGGAAGATGCTTATACATATTGCAGATGGGTTGGAGATTTAAGGCTTCCTACAGAGGCAGAGTGGGAAAGAGCTGCCAAAGGTGATAGCAATGATATATATGTTTGGGGTAGTGATGAACCTACATGTGACTTAACTGTTATGGCAAATGAAGAAGGTGTTGCAGGATGTGGAGAGCGTTCTCCTGCTGATGTTGGTAGTAAATCATCTGATTCAAGTTCTTATGGTGTAATGGATTTAGCAGGTAATGTAAGAGAATGGACTAATGATTATTTTGACCCTTCATATTATAAAAAAGAAGATTCCGTTAATAATCCAAAAGGGCCTAAAAAAATGGTTAACAGTCATACTTATGTAACAGTAAGAGGTGGTTCTTGGGGAAGTCATCTTGCTAAGAGTTTTAGAAATTCTAATAGAGCTTACTTAAAATATACTGATAAAACTTCAGATATTGGCTTTAGATGTGCTAAGTAATTATTTATTATCTCCTGATTTAAACCAATTCTAAAAAATATACTGTGCTAAGCACAGTATGACTTATTTATCTAACATAGTTCTCTTGTTTAAGAACATAACAAAGTATAAATTTTTACCAAGGAAGAGTGATTAGAGCAATCTAGTGTAAAAAAATTAAAAATAGGCCCTTTGTATGATTTTTTAATTTATGTTATAGTGTATAGTATAGTAGGTTTATGGAGATTCTTATGAAAAATATTTTAAAGAATGAATTAAAGAAAGAGGCAGGTCAAGGAATGACTGAATATATTATTATTGTAGCACTTATTGCTGTTGCTGCTATTGGAGTTGTTACATTGTTTGGAGATGAAATAAGAGATATGTTCGGTGCATCATCATCTGCTCTTTCTGGTGAGGAAGAAGCTGAAAGAAAAGCAGGACCTCTTAATGATAATGTTGCAACCCATAAAGACTTAAATAGTTTTGCTAAAAATGAAGAAGGAAAAGATAATGGATTATAAGAGCATTTTATAATGTTTGTCCCTACAACAAAACCTGAATTGAATAATAAAAAATGGGATTCCTTAGATATAATTCTTGTAACGGGTGATACATATATTGATAGTTCATATATTGGTGTTGCTATATTGGGTAAATTACTTATTAAAAATGGATTTAAAGTTGCAATTATTGCTCAGCCTGATATTAGTAATGAAAATGATATAATGAGATTAGGAGAACCAAATCTTTTTTGGGGAATTACAAGTGGATCTGTTGATTCAATGGTTGCAAATTATACTGCAAGTAAAAAATGGAGAAAACAAGATGATTATACTCCGGGAGGAGTAAATAACAAAAGACCTGATAGGGCTGTTATAAAATATGTTAACTTAATCAAAAGATATTCTAAGAAGTTAACTATTATTGGAGGCGTTGAATCTTCTTTAAGAAGAATTGCTCATTATGATTATTGGAGCAATAAAATAAGAGGCTCAATTTTATTTAATTCTAAGGCTGATTTACTAGTATATGGAATGGCCGAAAGGTCTATTTTAGATATAGCTAATAATTTAAAAAATAATTTATCTATTGATAATATAAAAGGAACATGTATAAAATCCAAAGAAATACCTGATGGTTATTTGGAATTACCATCTTTGGAAATAGTAAAAAAGGATAAAATAAAATTTATTGAAATGTTTCATGATTTTTATCAAAATAATGACCCACTTGCTTCTGTGGGATTGGCACAAAAACATGATAATAGATATTTAATTCAACATCCTCCAGCTGATTATTTAGATGAAAATGAATTAGATGATATTTATGCTATTGAGTATGAAAATGAACAACATCCTTATTATCAAAAAGATGGTAATGTTAAAGCACTAGAAACAATAGGTTCATCAATCACTACTCATAGAGGTTGTTATGGTGCTTGTACTTTTTGTGCAATTGCGGTTCATCAAGGGAGGACTGTCAGGTCAAGATCTCAGGATAATATTGTTGAGGAAGCTAAAAGAATTTCTTCTAGAAAAGACTTTAAAGGCTATATTAAAGATGTTGGTGGAGCAACGGCAAATATGTATGGCTTTGAATGTAAAAAAAAGTTAAAATTAGGCTCTTGTAAAGATAGAGAATGTATTTATCCTGATATATGTCCTGCATTAAAGATTACACATAAACCACAGTTAGAGTTATTAAGTAAACTAAGGGAGATAAAAAATATAAAAAAAATATTTATAACTTCAGGTCTTAGATATGATATGATATTAAATGATAAAAAATATGGAAAAGAATATATAAAAAATTTAGCCAAAAACCATGTGTCCGGGCAACTTAAAATTGCTCCAGAACATATTTCTGATAGTGTTTTAGAGTGCATGGGAAAACCGTCAAATAATCATTTGCTCGAATTTAAAAAAGAATTTGATAATATTAATAGAAAATTAAACAAAAAACAATATTTAACTTATTATCTTATTGCAGCACATCCTGGTAGTAAAAATAAAGATATGTATGAACTTAAAACTTTTACTAATGATGGTTTAAAAATAAATCCAGAACAAGTACAAATATTTACACCAACTCCATCTACTTATGCAACTTTAATGTATTATACCGAATTAGATCCTTTCACTCTTAGGCCAATATTTGTTGAAAAAAATATAAATGCTAAAGTTAAACAGAAAGAAATTATGTTTAATTCATCAAATAATAAGCAAAAAAATAAATCTTTTTATTTAAAAAGAAAAAAAGTAAAAAAATAATGAATAAAAATAAATAATTATTGTCTATTTTATTGTACTATGTGGGTGTGATATGAAAATAGTGAATATTTTAATTAGTTCTGTAGCTCTTTTGCTAGTAGGCTATTATATTGGAATTAATAATAATTCTACAAAAGTAAAAGAAACTTCTCAAAAAGAATCTCATGTTATTCTAAGTAAAGATAAAAAAGATAAAACAAAAGAGGTGTTATTAAGGGAAAGTATTAGTAATACTCAGCCAATTGAATTTAAAGTAAAGGTTATTAGTGCTTCAATGGAAAATGAGCATGTTGATAAAAGTTTGAAAAAGATTAAGAGTATGTTTAATTCTGTAGCTCAATTTTCTGAATTTAGACTTTTAAAAGATCATTCATTTAAAGTGAAAGTAGGAGAAACTAAAAAAATTATTCTTCCAAATAATAAAATTATATATTTTACACCTAGAAATATTGATGCTAATAAATCACTTGCATTAAATATAAGAATACCTTGGGTTTTAAATATTAACTTACACACTAAAACTAATGAAGGTTTTTTTCAAGGTGGTTTAAAAAATGGAGATGATTTTATTATTCTGTATATTGAACCAAATTTTTAATTAATGAATTTACAATTCTTGCAGTAAGTCCCCAAATAATTTCATTATTATATTTATAAACAAAAACTTTTTGTTTTAATTTACCCCATGGAGCATTATACTTTTCTGGAAGTCCAAGTTCTTTTGCTGGTAGTAATGGGATAATGTTATTTCTTTTATCTATTTCGTAAGGATGAGCTTTTAGAATAGTTGCATATTCTAGTGGGGGGTTATCAATAAACCACTTAACTGGAACAGAAAATAAGTTTTCAACTTCTGATGTGTTATAATTTTTAGGGATTTTTTCTATATCTGAAGATGCTAAAAATGGTCTTATCATAACTCCTATTGGTGCTAATATTGAGTCCAATTCGCCTATCACAATTAAGCTATCTTTACTTATGCCTGTTTCTTCTATTGTTTCTCTAATTGCTGTATCTTTTGCTGTTAAATCAAAATTAGCATCAAATTTACCACCTGGAAACGATATTTCGCCACCTTGACTGATGCTTTTTGCTCTTTTTTCAAAAAGTATTTCCCATTCATTATTTATTTTAATTAAAATAACGAGAACAGCCGTTTTTATAAAGTCTTCACTGCCGTTAATTTTAGGGTTTTTAGGGATAATTTGTTTGATATTTTTTAGAGTTATTTGCATTAAATATCCTTTATTTTTATTGTTGCAAAAATATTATTTATTGTATTAGAAAGAACATCAATATGTTTTTTCTTACCTGAAACTATTATTATATACATATAATTATCTTTTTTTATTAGGATAGTTTCAATTTGTATTAGATATTTTTTTCTGTCAATTATATATTTAACATGTTTTGCTAAGTTATTATTTATATTTAAATTTTCTTCTTCTTTAATTGTATTTGAGTAATCAGTTTTTAATTTTTTATAATTCTTCTTAATATAATCATCGATAGAGCTTTGAGTTAGTTCTTTAGCGATTGAAAGATTAGTGCCATTCTCTTGAAAGAATATTGTTTCTTCCTTTTTTTTAAAATCTTCAGGAATACTTAATGATAAATTTTGATAAGTATACTCAGGAGCTTTAAAACTTTCATCTATTTTAATTATTTTTAAATTTTTAGGTAGGGGTATTGTTTTTTTAGTAGATGATGTGGCTTTTGAATTAACTGAAGTATTTTCTTTATTACATGATATAGTCAGAAAGGATGTAATTATTATTGATATATATATTATTATTTTCATATTAACTCCTCATAAAGAAGAATTTATATCAAATATTAGCATTAAAAACAACAAGTTTTAGTTTTTTATATTGATTTTAGCTTCTCTTCTATTAACTGTTGTATTTTTTTATCTTTATACTTGTTTTTAATTGTATTTAAAAACTCATAATTATTTATTTTTTTTATAGCAAGTAATTTGATGATTTTATCATTAGAGTTTTCTAAAATTTTAATCAATAATTTTTGTGATAAAATCTTTTCTAGTGCATGAACTTTTTCCTTTTTCAGATCAGAATTTAGAATTATTTCATATAAAGACTCTTCTTCTATTTGTTGTTTTGAAATAATGGATAATTTTTTAAATATAATATTTTTAATTTTATCATTTTGAGTTTCTTTATGTAGTTTTTTTAACAAAGAATTATCTTTTAAGCGTCTTGATGCATAAAATTTTATATTTTCATTATTATTATTAAAAGCAATATTATAAATATTTTCTTGACTTTTTAAAGCACGAATAGCTGCTTTTGAAACTTTAATATTTTCTTCTTTATTTATAATATTAAGTAGTTTATCCTCTTGAGTTATATTTGCAACTGCAGTTAGTTTTATATTTTCATTTTTACAATTTAATGCTAAATTAAGTATTGTATCAGAATTATTTAGTCGTTTTAAGGCCATAGCTCTTGATGTACTATTTTCCTTTTCATTTTCTGCTATTTTTTTTAATAAATTTTGATTTTTAAGATTCTTAATTGTTTTTGTTCTTAATAATCTATCTTTTTCTGTTCGTATAATTTTTTCTAAAAATTTTTGGTCAGTTATTTTTGATATAGCATTAGCTTTTATTAATTTATTGTTTGTTTTATTAAACACATTAATTTGAAACTCATTAGAATTAATTCTAGATATGATTGCATTCTTTATAGTTAAATCATTTTCTAAGTCCATTATATTTAATAAAACATCTTCGCTTTCAATTGAGTTTATTGCTGTTAATCTGATTTTAGAATAATTATCAAAAGTTGCAAAATATTCCAAATCATTTTGATTTGTTAATTTACTAACAGCAAGTAATCTAACTGATTTATTTTTTTCTTTTTTGGCAATTTGAGATAGAAAATTTTGATTTTTTATTGTATTGATGGCATCTTTTCTTAGATTACTATCTAGACTTTTTAATGCAATATCTAGTAAAAGATCTTCATCGATTATATTTTTAATTGCAATTCTTGTTAATTCTTTGTTGTTAGATAACATTATTTTTTTTAAAAAATATTCATCAGTTATATTTTTTAATAATTTTTTTTTTATTTCTATATTGTTTGTATTTTTAAAGACTTCTTTAGAAAATTTCTCATCTCGTAAGTATTCTGAAGCATTTAGTGCAAGTTTATCATTTTGGTTTAGGATAATTAAACTGTAAATAATTTCTTGATTTTTAATATAGGGTAATAATATTTCTTTTAATTCTTTATTTCTAGTTTTAAGTATCACTTCTTCCAATTTTGATTTATCTTTTATCTTTTCTAAAATTTTTTTTATTTTTTTTATATTATTATACTCCATGAGTATGTTTATTAATGTATTTTGGTCAGATATTCTTTCTATAATTTTATCAGCTATCTTTTCATTTGTTGTTTCTAAGAGGATATTATAAAGTATTTTATCTTCATTTATCCTTTTTAAAGCTCTTACTTTAATTATTTGTTCTTTATCATATAAAACTATTTCTTGTAATATGTTTACATCATTAATACTTTCTAAAGCTTCTAGCCTTGTTGTAGCATCTTCATTTTTCCATTTTGGTTTAAATATATCAAACATAACATTCCTAATCTCAGGAATAGTTTACTTATTTTATAGTAAAATTTCAAGTATATAAGAAGTAATTTGAATAAATAAATGATTATTCTTGCTTTTATTGTGTTATTTATATAAAATCATAAGTCAATGGTTGTTATGGAATAATTATGGAAATGGTTTTAATTATAGTGTCAGTGATTGTGATTGTAATTGCTGCTATTTATATATTTATTTCTTTTAAAAAAGAAAATGAAGAGTATGGTGATGATTTTAAAGATAATAATAACTTTGAAGATACTTCTGAAAATTTTAGACCTTCCTATGATGAAAACGAAGATTATGGTTATGCTTATGAAGATGAAGATTCTTTTAGTTATACAAATATACTTATTTGGATTGTTTTAGGTGGGATTATAGTTTTTAGTTTTTGGCTTGATTATGCTGATAACGATGATGATTACTATGATGATGGGTATCGTAGTGGGGGATATTACGGAACAACTTATTATGGCTCTTCAAGAAGGTATTCATCAGGTGGAGTAAGAAGAAGTGGATCTTCATTCAGAGGTCGCTCTTATGGTGGTGGTGGAAAATAAATGGAGAAATATGGAAACTTATATCTTGGAAGAAGACAAGGAATTATTAACAATTGAATGTAACAATAGAAAAATTATAGTTGAAGGTGATGATAATGAAGTCGTTTTTACTGGAAATTCACCTGCAGCTTTAATATCGGGCGACAACAATGATTTAGTATTTAATGATGAATGTAGAGTTATTAAAGTTGAAGGAGATGGTAATAAAATAATCTTTAGTAAAGATTACAGAACTATTCATATTGAAGGGGATGATAATGATATAACATTATCAGGCATTGGAAGTTCAATTATTGTTGATGGTGATGAAAATATTATCAGGTATAGTAGAAAAAAAAGAGTAGCAATCACAGGAACTGGAGAAGATAATGATTTCTCAAAGATTTAAGATTAATTATGGTTAGTTATATAAAGCAATCCTATAAAGATTTAGTTTTAACTATATCCAAAAAGGATGTACACAAAGTAAATATATTAAAAAGCCTTAGGTTTAAATTTAATAATTATTTTATTGACCTCTCTATTATTGGAGCAAGTCATTTTTTAAATATAAATAATGAAGTTTTTGAAGTGTTTGCGGTAAATAATATTAAAAATGATTGTTTGTTTTCTAAAAACATAGCTAAAATAACTAATGTTTTTTATAGGTTTGCTAATTTTACTTATCTTTTTCGCTTAATTAACAAAATAGAAGAAGATAATTATGATTTAGAATTTAATTATATCTTTCCTGGTGAAAATAACCCTGAAACTAAAATTTTATTAAAAAGACTTAATAATTTAGTTAAAATATATACTTTACACTATTATCCAAATGAATTTACAACAATATACACAGAAACAATAATAAATTTTAAAAAGAAAGAGGGGGAATGATGAAACTTTATTCATGGGAAGATGGAATTAATTTAATTGTAGTATTTGTAATAGTTTTTTTAGTAAAACTTTTTATAGATAGATTAAATCATAATAAAGTTAATTTAGCATTTTCAATTAGAAAATTTGGACTTTTTATTGGTATTGGAATTGCATTTATTGCTCCTTTAACCTCAATGGATAAAGTTAATTTGCTAGATGATTTGATTTACTTGGGTGCATCTTCTGTTATGATAATTGTGGCTATATTTTTATCTATGATTATCAACGATAAATTACTTTTAAGACATGTAAATAATAATAAAATGTTATCTGAAAATAATCTTTCGGTTGCATTTGTTGAAATTGGAACATTCATTGCCACGGGTATTATTCTTTTTGCATCTATGTCTGGAGAGGGTGTTTGGTGGACATCAGTACTGTTTTTTATATTAGGTCAGATTTCTTTTATTTTACTGGTATTTTTGTATAATGTTATAACTAAGTTTAACATACATGATTTAGTAAAAGAAGGTAATATTTCCGTTGCAATTGTTTTGTCTGGTATAATGATTTCTGCTGCAATTATATTAAAAACTGCAATTATGGGAGATGATACTACTCTAGTAAATGACTTAAAGTTATTTGGCATAGATTTAGTTATTGTAGTTGTATTTGTAATTATTGTACTAAACAATGTAATTGATAAAATCTTTTTACCTAAAGTAAGGGTTTATGATGAAATAGTTAAAGATAATATTCCTATTGCAATAACTTACTCTTCCATAAAAATTGCTCTTGCATTCGTTATAAGTTCTATAATCTAATAAATGCTTAAATTAAAAACTTCAACAGTTTTACTCTCATTATCTATTTTTTTTACAGGTGCATCAGGCCTTATTAATGAGTATTTACTTTCTACAATATCGATTTATATTTTAGGAAATAGTATTGAGCAGTTTAGTATAACAATTGCTATTATGCTTGGTATGATGGGCATTGGTGGCTGGGCTCAAAAATTTATAAAGGATAATAATTTAATTGAAAAATTTATACTTATTGAAATCCTACTGGTTATTCTTGGTAGTTTTTCTCCAATAGGTATTTATGTAGCTTTTGCCTATATTGAAGATAATTTTACTTTAATTCAATATTTTTTAATTTCCTCCATGGGGTTTTTGATAGGGTTTGAGATTCCTTTTATTATTAGAATTAATGAAAAATATCAACAAAAATTAAAAACTAATTTATCTACTATTATTTCTGCGGATTATTTTGGTTCTTTTATTGGTGCTATAATTTGGATTAAGATATTATTACCTCATTTTAATATAGTAAAAATTGGTTTTTTAGTGTCTGGGGTTAATTTTTTAATTGCTATTATCACTTTTGGATATTTTTATAAAATAGGATTGGTAAAAAGTAAAAAAATAGTAATTTTAATTGTTTTAACTATCATATTACTTGTTTTTGGTGTTTTAAATACTAAAAAATGGGAAATTAATTCAGAACAAAGGCTTTATAAAGATAAGGTTGTTTTTAGTAAAACTACTAAGTATCAGCATATTACTATTACACACAATAAAATTATAAAAGAATATAGATTGTATATTAATGGAAATAACCAGTTTTCTTCTTTAGATGAAGTCAGGTATCATGAATTATTAGTTCATCCTGCAATGTCTCTATTAAATGAACATAAAAAAATATTAATACTAGGTGGGGGAGATGGATTAGCTGTAAGGGAATTAAATAAATACAAGGATATATCGGAAATTAAATTAATAGATTTGGATAGTGAAATGACTAAACTAGCTAAAACTAATTCTATTTTAAGGGAAATAAATGATAATTCATTACTTAATTCTATTGTTAAAACTATTGATGTTAAATTTTTAAGTAAAGGTAAGGAGAAAATATATAAAAAAGAGAGTAAAGGTAAATATAGGCAAATTGCAACGATATCAATTATTAATATGGATGCTGATATTTACATAAGCAAAGTTAAAAATGAAAAATTTAATTTAATTATTATAGATTTACCAGACCCAAATAGTATAGAACTTAATAAATTATATACTAAAGAATTTTACATGAAATTAAGGCGTTTAATGTATGAAGATACTTTACTTGTTATTCAATCTACATCTCCCTTTCATGCAAAAGAAGCTTTTTTGTGCATAGGAAGAACACTCTTATCTGCCAATTTTTATATTACTCCGTTCCATTATAATATTCCATCTTTTGGAGACTGGGGGTTTTATTTAGCAGGAAAAAACGATAATTATCAACATAAAATTACTAATATTAAATTGCAAGTTCCAACTAAATTTTTAACAGAAGAAGTTTTTAAGTCTGCATTAGTTTTTGGTAAGGGTGAGTTGAGTAGTAATGATAAAAGTATTAATACTCTTATGGAGCCTAAATTATTTTATATTTACAATAACAACAGCTGGTTAAATTATTAGTTTATTGTTTTTACCGTTAAATATTAAATTTATATGAACTTTATTATTTTATATTGTTCACTTGATAATTAAATAATTTTAATGTTAAAATAACACGATTTTATTGAAGGTGATGACTATAAAGAATTTTGGAGAAAATATATGGGACAAATAACAGGAAAAGATTTTGATAGTATTGTTAATGAGTTAGATAGGTTTTCAAAAGATAAAAAGAAATTATCATTTTTAATTCCTTTATTGTGGGAATATGATAATAATAAATTTTATCCTTACTTATTAAAATTATCTTCTTTAAATTCAAGGCAGGTAAGAGAGGCTATAGTTAGTTGTTTAAAAGGATATCAAAATGGTTTCGATGATTTTAAATCTATGATTAAATCTAAAAAACAAGCTGAAAGAATAATAGCTATTGAACTTTTAGCTTCTTTAAATAAACCTGAAGTAGTAATTCCTTTATTGAATGAATTATTATTAAAAGAAAAGGTTCAAAAAGTGAAAAATGCTGTGAGTAAATATTTTGCTATAATAAAGCAAAATGAGGCTCAAAAAAGAAAAGATATTGTTTTAGGTTTTGGTATAGAGGATTTTAATAATGAAGCTGAGCAAAATAAGGACTTAAATTTGGAGAATATAAATAAAATAAATTGGTTAAAGATAGATGAACTTCCTAAATTAAACTTTAAAAAGAATAATGAAAAAATTTCTCAAAACTTACTTTATTCCTTATTAAACTCATTAACAAAATCAAAGGAGCAAAAACTTTTTTATGAGGCTAAAAAACTACTTAGTTTTATCAAAAAAGAAGATATAATTAAATTTTCAAAATCTATATACGATATGTGGAAAAATAGTAGAGAAAAGGCTAATTGGGTACTTATTTTATTGTCTGTTTATTGTAGTGATGACTCTGTCTTAGATGAATTATTTGATAAGTTGATAATTGCAATTGAAAATAATGATAATTCTTTAAAAAAGTTACTTGCGAGTAATATAATATTAATGGGTAAAAAGAATGGGTTAAAAAAAATGGCTAGGTTGTTAAACAATAAATTTGATTCATTGATAAGTAATCTTTATTATGATATTGGAGCAAAATTAAATCTAGGAAATCTGTTATATGATTATAGAATGAAAACTTTTGCTTTTGATTCAAAAGCTAAGAAAACTATAGATTATGGGGCTAGGTCTTTTGCAGTAACTCTGACTTCTGATTTTAAATTTACTGTTGTTGGAAATAATGGAAAATCTTATAAAAATTTGCCGAGACCAAGTAAAAAAGATGACCCTGTTATTGCAAATAAAGCTTATGAAGACTTTAAAAATATGAAAAAGGAACTCAAAGATTATATAAAGGATAGAAAAATATTTTTACAAAGAAAAATGATAGATTCAACTTTATGGGATTTAGAGGATTATTTATTTATATTTATGGAAAACCCTATCATGAATAATTTATCTAAAGGGCTAATTTGGCTAGCAGATGGTAAAACTTTTAGGATAATGGAAGATAATACCTTAGTGGATATAGAAGATGAAGAATTTGAAATTTCTAAAGATTCTAAAATTTCGTTAATACACCCTGTTGATATGCTTGAAGAGGATATACTAGCATGGAAGGAACAGCTAGAAGATTATGAAATTACTCAAGCTTTTGAACAATTAAATAGGATAGTTTTTACTCCAAGTGAAAAACAACTTGATGATAATATTATTGATGAATTTAAAGGTTACATGGTAATGCGTATATCATTTAAGTCAAAATTAATGGATAAATTTGGTTGGAAGAGAGGTCCTGCAAAGGATGCTGGCTGTTATTATTCTTATAATAAGTATATAGGAAATATTAAGGCTGAGTTAGAGTTTATGGGTGAATGTTATGGCGTTTATGGAGATAGATTCCAAGAAATTTGGATGGGAACATTATATTTTTATGATTTAAATGGTAAGGAAGTGAAACTAAAAGATATTCCTAAAAGACAATTGTCTGAAATTTATTTAGAAATAAAAACATTAGCAGATAGTGGAAGTGGATATAATGAGGATTATCTAGAAACTGGTTGGTAGTCTATAAATCTAATTTATTAAAATCCTCTGAATATTAAAATTTAATGCTTCTGAAATATGATGTTGTTCTATATTTTTTGAATTTTCTAAATCGGCGATTGTTCTTGCTACTTTTAATATTCTTGAATATTTTCTTGCACTGATTCCAAATTTTTCTATTGAAAATCTTAAAAATTTTTTAGTATTTTCATCTATTTTACAAAATCTCTTTATGTCTTTGGGGGGCATCATAGAGTTAAATTTATAATTTTCATTTTTAAATCTTTCCTTCTGTAATTCAAATGCTTTTACTACTCGTTTTCTTATTTCTTTTGAGCTTTCTGAATTAATATTATTTACTAAATCACTTGGTTTAACTGCAGGAACATTTATTACTAAATCTATCCTATCTAAAAGAGGACCACTGATTTTTTTTTGGTATCTTTTTATTTCATTTTGATTACATGAGCATGAATTAGATGGATCTCCATAAAAACCACAAGGGCACGGATTCATTGCTGCAACAAACATTGTTGATGCCGGAAAAGTTAAACTTCCTGATGCTCTTGTAATAGTAACTTCTCTATCTTCTAGTGGTTGCCTTAGTTGTTCAAGTGTTGATTTTTTAAATTCTGTTAATTCGTCTAAAAATAATATTCCATTATGTGAAAGTGATACTTCTCCAGGTTTAGGATTACTACTTCCTCCTACTAGTCCTGCTTCTGAAATAGAATGATGAGGTGCTCTATATGGCCTTGTAAATAAGTTTTTTAATCCTTGCTTTAGTAAACCGGCAGCTGAATAAATTTTTATTACTTCTATCATCTCATTATAAGTTAAAGGAGGAGCTATAGTTGATATTCTTTTAGCAAGCATAGTTTTTCCACTTCCCGGAGCTCCTATCATCATAATATTATGTCTTCCTGTAACTGCTATTTCTATGGCTCTTTTAGATAAAAATTGTCCTTTTACTTCTGAAAAGTCTTCGTTAAATAAAGTAGAGTTATTTAAATTATATTTTTTAAGTTCTTCTTTTTTTAATAGGGTTTTCCCTATTAAAAACTCAAATAATTCTTTTAAATTTCTAATACCATAAACTTCAATACCAGGAATTAATGATGCTTCCTCGGCATTTTCATAAGGAAGAATAATCCCCGTTAATCCCTTTTCTTTTGCTAAAATTGCCAAGGATAATGCTCCATGTATATTTCTAACTTCTCCAAAAAGAGATAATTCACCTGCAATTAAGTATTTTTTAGTAAGTTCAACATTTAGTAAGTTAAAGCCATTTAAAACAGCGATAGCCATAGGTAAATCAAAGCTTGAGCCATCTTTTCTCATATCCGCAGGAGCTAAATTTAATGTTATTTTTTTCTGAGGTAAATCTAAATCCAAGTATTTTATTGAATTCATAACCCTGACTTTGGCTTCTTTTACTGCATTATCAGGAAGCCCAACAATATTAAAGTTTGCCATTCCAAATGAAATATCGCTTTCTATCGTTACCATCACCGCATCTATGCCGGAAAGTGAGGCTGAATAGACTATTTTTTCTTTTTTTTCCATATTTCCTCCATTAATAATTATACTAAAGAAAGATTGTTTCCTAAATTGTGTGTTTATGTTTTTTCTAGTAAAATTAGTGGGTTATCAGCTTTTTTAGGAAAAACAATGTGTTTTTTGGGGAATTTGTGTTTCAAAAAAAAATTTAGTTATATTTAGGCTGATAATGTATTTATTTTGTAAACTTAACTATTGTTAAATAAATACTTTCAATTACTTAAATTTATTGATATAATAAAATGCTTAAAGGAGGAGTTATGTTTAAATATTTTATAGTTATAGTCTCTTTATTTATCTTATCTTGTGGTTCAAGCAAAGAAAATAATAACGAAAAAGAAAAAAGTCCTTGCGAAAATTATAGTTGCGAAAATTCTGAATGTAAAGTTGACATTGGTGCAAATACTGCTTTTTGTAAATGTAATGATGGCTATATTTTATCTCCATCTGATAAACATATTTGTATAAAAAAAGAAGTTGATTTATGTATAGATAAGCAATGTAATGAAAATGAAGAATGTAATATTAATACAGGAAATTGCGACTGTAAAACAGGTTTTGTTAAAAAGGATAATGCTTGTGTAGAAGAAATAACTGATCTATGTGCGAATAAACAATGTGAAGAAAGTGAAGAATGTAATCCTAATACTGGTGAATGTATTTGTAAATCAGGCTTTGAAAAGATTGATGATGTCTGTAAAGAAATTGTAGCAAATAATACGCATTCAGTTATAATTTATGGTGATAACAGAGACCATGAGATTGAAATATCGGGGTACAAACATACAATTGATTCAAAACACCCAAAAGTTGTTGCTGCAATGTTAAATGAAATTAATACTAACCCTAATCATATAGAATATATTTTTAATAGTGGTGATTTAGTATGGGATGGCAAAGATCCAGAACATGATGCTTGGGATGATTTTTTTAAGGAAATAAAACCTCTTGTTGATATGGGTATAACTTATTATCCTATCGTAGGTAATCATGAACATGCAGACCCTGATGACCACACAAATGGAGGAGATAACTTTTTTAATCTTTTTGATTTGCCAGAAACTGAACAATATTACCATGTTGATTTGTATGGTATTAGATTTTTAGCATTAAATTCTAACATTGATATATCAGAAGGGAGCCCGCAAAGGGAATGGCTTATAGATAAATTAGACCATATACCTAGTGATATTAAATTTGTAATTGCAATTTATCATCATCCTACTTTTAGTACAGGACATCACGGAGATGATGGGGATAAAACTGATTTAAGAAGTATTTTACATCCTTTACTTGTAGAAAAGGGTGTTGATATCGTTTTTAATGGTCATGACCATGCTTATGAACATTTAATTGCAGATGGTATAAACTATATTGTAACTGGAGGTGGAGGTGCAATATTAGACCAAACTCAATTAAGTGTGGGGGATTATGAATATAGTGAAAAGTTTGAAGGTAAAAAATATCATTATTGTTTATTAACAATTGATGGTGATACAATTACAATTAAAGCAAAAGGTGCTGATGAACGAAGTAATGATTCTACTCCATTTGAAGTTTTCGATACTGTTACTGTACAAAGTCATAGATAAAATATTATAAAAAAATGAAAAAAATGTTGTAATTTGATAATATAAAGTATATACTTGCTATATAATTTTTTTAGAGAATAGTATGAAAAGAGTATTAATAATTGATGATAACCTAGAAACATTAAAGATAATAAAATTTTCACTTGAAAATGATTATAAATGTTTTACATTACCAAATCCACTAGAAGCATTAGAGGTAATAAAAAAAGAAGCTATAGATTTAGTTATTACTGATATTGTAATGCCTCATAAAAATGGTTTAGAATTAATTTCAGATATAAGAGAAGTTTATACTTCTGAGCAAGTTAAAATTATTGCTATTTCAAGTGGTGGTGCTGCGTTTAGTGCAACCTCTTATCTGAATGTTGCTAAAAGAATGGATGCTAATAAAATAATTGAAAAACCATTTAGAGTTGAAAAGTTAATTTCTACAGTAAATGAGTTGATGAGCTAGTTTACTGTTATAGAGGCTTTTAATTTCTTGAACTTTCCTTTACCAATTCCTTTAACTTTCATAATGTCTTCTATGTTTTTAAATTTATTTGATTTTCTGTAATTTATAATTTTTTCTGCTGTTTTTTTACCTATGCCTTTTATTGAAATTAAATCTTTTGCTGAAGCTGTATTAATGTTTATCTTGTTTCCTGATGGACTAGATTTAGAGTTTGTTGTTTTAGGGCTTTCTTTATCAAAATTCATTGAATTTTGATTTGCTGATTTTGAGCCATTGTCTGTATATTTACATCTTGAAGAAAGGGTCCTATTAGTACTAATCGCCTCTTGAAAGCTACTGAATTCTAATAAATTAGTTGGTTTAATTCTTCTAGGGCCTTTACAATTCCACGCATAGAATTTTTTTGAGTTTTTAGATGCATAAAAATGTCCATTTTTAAGAATAGCTTTACCATTAATATCTAGTTTTGCAAAAGTTTTTGAAGAATTTCCTTTTTTCCTTTTAGAGCTATTTTCAACTATTTCATTATAATTATCGGGGTCTTCTTCTTTAATATAATTAATAGAGTTATGGGCTTTACTATTACCTGTTTTTACTGTTTTTATTGAGTATGATTTACCGTCCGATTCAGCGATAATTGTACCCACTTTAAAAGTTATGTAAGTTTTAATATTTCTTTTTTTAAATTTTTCTATTGTTGATGGAGCAGGGTGATGGTATGAATTATTTAATCCTGCTGATATAATTGCTATAGTTGGATTAATTTTATCTAGTATTTCATCTCCTGATGCATACTTGCTACCGTGATGAGCAACTTTATATATGTCTGCTTTTAGTATAGAATTATTTTTTACTATAAAATCTTCTGTTTCATGTTCTGAATCTGCGGCAAAGTAAACTCCAAATTTATTTTGTGTTAATAAAAAGACAACACTGTTGGAGTTTGCATCTGAACGGGTTCCTGTTATGTAGTTTTTGGGTGGAGCAAGGACATGTATTCTTGATTTACCAAACTTAATATTTTGTCCTATAACTCCTCGAATATAAGGAATATTTTTTTCTTTAATTTTTTTTAATAATTTTAAATAAGTTCTACTTGAGTGTTTAAATCCAGAATCTAAAACTCTTTTTACTGTAAAATTATTAATTATTTGTACTCCTGAACCAATATGGTCAGAGTGGGGGTGAGTGAACACCATTAAATCTATAGTTTTAATTTTTTCTGATTTTAAATATTCAACTATACCACTGTTTTTTACACCAGTGTCAACAACTATAACTTTATTGTTTTCTAAATCTTGTATAATTTCACTATCTCCTTGACCAACATCAACAAATGATACTTTTATTGTTGGTGAGTTGACTTTTTTAACTAATTTTGCACTATACACATTAATAGTTATAAAAGATAAGAAAATCAAGCTGATTAAAAATTTCATATATAAGACCTCCTAATGCCTAAAATAAAAGACTTCTATTTATTAATATTATTCATTTTTTAATTTTTTAGCTCTTTTTTCTTGAGCTTTCATATCATTATTTAAATTTTTCACTGTTATTTTGGCTTTTTTAATTTTATCTACTTGCTTTTTATGATATCTTGTAACTGCATTATCAGCTCCTTTAGTTTTTTTAGGTTTATTGCAAGATGGCAGTATAGATAAAAAGATTAAAATTATAAAAATAGTTTTCATTTTCCCTCCAAAGTTAGAGATTATAACAAAATCGTTTAAAGTGCAAGATTTTTATTTATTTTTTTATCTATTTTATTTAAAAATTAAACAAATTTTTATTTGGTTAATTTTTCAAGTGAAAATGTGTAGGGATAAATTTTATATTTACCCTCATAGTTGAACGCTCATAGGCAAGACTTTGGGCTTGCCGTACAGACCTAGCCCCGCTACGTCTCCCATTAAATCCTATTTTACCTCACGCTTAGCTTTTAGATATCTATCTATACCTTTAGCCGCAGTTTTAGCTTGTCCCATTGCCATGATAACAGTAGAACCACCTGTAATAATATCACCAGCAGCAAAAACTCCCTCTTTGGTTGTCATACCATTTTCATCTACAACTATTGCACCCCAAGAATTAACATCTATACCTTTAGTTGTTGAAGTGATTAATGGGTTAACTCCAAAGCCTAATGCAGATACCATCATATCACATTTAATGTTGTACTCAGAACCTTTGATAGCAATTGGCCTTCTTCTTCCACCTTCATCAGGCTCACCAAGCTCCATTTTTATAACTTTCATTTCTTTTAAATTATATTCTTCATCACCAATTAATTCAACAGGATTATTTAAGAATAAAAATTTAACACCTTCTTGTTCTGCATGAAGTAATTCTTCTGTTCTCGCAGGAGCTTCATCTCTACTTCTACGATAAACAATTGTTACCGAATTTGGCTCAAAACGCATGGCAGTTCTTGCGGCATCCATAGCTGTATTTCCAGCTCCAATAATAACGACATCTTTACCTACTATCACCGGAGTAATATATTCAGGAAATTTATCAGCTCTCATTAAGTTAACTCTTGTTAAAAATTCATTAGCAGCAAAAACACCTTTTAAGTTTTCTCCAGGAAGTCCAAGCATTTTAGGTAATCCGGCACCTGTTCCTATCATTACTGCATCATAACCTTCTTCAAATAAGGCATCAACGGTATAAGTACGACCAATAAGTGCATTTAATTCTACTTCAACACCCATTTTTTTAAGATTATTTATTTCGTTATCTATGACTTGAGCAGGAAGCCTGAATCTAGGGATTCCATAAAATAAAACTCCACCTGGCTTATGTAAGGCTTCAAATATTTTAACTTTATAACCTAATTTTCTTAGCTCAGCAGCAACAGTTAAGCCTGCAGGACCAGATCCAGCAATAGCAATTTTCTGGTCTACCTCCATAGCCTCTGTTGGAGTAAAATCAGGAATTAAATTGTGCTCCATTGCATAATCAGCAACAAATCTTTCTAAATTACCTATAGAAACTGGTTTATTTTTCTTTCCAACGATACAAACTAATTCACATTGTTGATCTTGAGGGCAAACTCTTCCACAAATAGAAGGAAGTTGATTTGTGTTCATTAAAATATTAATGGAACTTTGCATATCACCCTTTTCAAGTGCTTTTAAGAAACCAGGAATGTTAATATTAACGGGACAACCTTCAACACAGTGAGGTTTACCACAATCAATACATCTTGAAGCTTCTAAAACAGCTTCTTCCATAGTAAAACCAACAGGAACTTCATCAAAATCATGTTTTCTTACTTCTGGGTCTCTAAGAGGCATTTCAGTCCGCTTGATTTTCATTCTGTCTTTCGTTTTTAAATCAGCCATTTATTCCCCCTATATTTTTGAAAAGTCAAAATCTTTAAATTTTTCATTAGCAATAGCTTCTGGTTCTTTATATGCACCTTGTCTAAGCATTAATTCTTCAAAATTAGTTTCATGAGCATTAAAATCTGGACCATGAATACATGCAAATTTTGTTTCTCCACCAACGGTGACTCTACAAGCTCCACACATTCCTGTACCATCAACCATAATAGCATTAAGTGATGCATAGGTAGGTATCTTATCAGCTCTTGTCATATCTGCAATTGCTTTCATCATAGGAACAGGTCCAACTCCCATTACCCATGCAACATTTTCTTTTTCCATAATGGAAGAGAGAGCATTTGTTACAAAACCTTTTATGCCTTCACTTCCATCGTTTGTAGTTATATATAAAGCATCAACTTCTTCTTTTAATTCGTTGTGCATAACTAATAAATCTTTATTTCTAGCACCAACAACTCCAATAACTCTATTTCCTAATTCTTTTAATTTTTGTGCAACAGGAATAATTGCTCCTGCTCCATATCCTCCACCTAACAACACACAAGTGCCATCAAATTTTCCAACATGTGAAGGAGTACCTAGTGGTCCAACTAATGATTCAAATTCGTCACCTTCTTGCATTAATAAAATTTCATTAGATGTTCTACCTGCACCCATTATTACTATGCGAAGCCAACCTTCTTCCCGATTCCATCCTGAGATACTTATTGGAATCCTTTCACCATATTCATTTAACTTTAACATGATGAATTGCCCTTGTTGAATAGATTTTGCAACAGCTGGTGCCTCAACATGTAGCATCACTGTTTTAGCTGCAATAACCTTTCTTTTTAGAATTTTATACATATTCTCTCCATTAAAATAATAAAGAACTCTCAAAATCGAGTTATGATATCAAATATTAATTTTATTAACAAGTTATTTAAGGATTATTTACCAAAAAAAACACTTTATTTCTTTTTATTCTTTTTCTGTGTTGTGTTATTATTAGAAAATTATTTTAATTAATAATTATTGCTTATAGTTAAAAGTAATAATTTATTAGATTACACTTGTTTTTATTAATGAAGCACTAGGATTTTATATTAACTTACTAATGTAATATTCAGCTAAACTCTCTTCTTTATTATGAGCTTTTCTAACATCTCTTGTTACAAAAAATATTTTTTTATAATTTCCTACTAAAATATTGAAATAATACATTGCTTCATTCCAAACAGTTAGTTTAGCACTTGGAACATTTTTTCCTTTTGTCCACCTATGACTTTTACATTCAACAATAATTTTATTTTTCTCCTTTGCTTTTATGGTAAAAACTACCAAGTTTCTTCAATTGATTTCAATTTTTACTTAAGTTTTATATTAATATATGTTAATCATGATAATAACTGTTTATTTTTAATAGGAATATATGAGCGAAATAGTTTTAAAAACCAATAAGCTTACTAAGCAATATAGAGATATAAGAGCTATAGATAATTTAAGCTTTACTATAAGAAAAGGCACTACTTTTGGTTTACTTGGGCCAAATGGAAGTGGTAAAACAACAACTTTAGGCATACTTTTATCTGTAATTAATCAAACAAGTGGTAGTTTTACTTGGTTTGAAGAAGGAAATAGTAATAAACAAAGAAAACGAATAGGTGCAATTTTAGAAGGACCTCATTTTTACGAAAACTTTACCGCTTACAAAAACTTAAAGCTTATTTCTAAAATTAAAGGGGTAGGGGACAATCAAATTGAAAGAGTTTTAAAAGAAGTTGATTTATACAATAGAAAAGACGATAAATTTAAAACTTATTCTTTAGGAATGAAACAAAGGTTAGCTATAGCTTCAGCATTATTGTCAGACCCTGAAGTTTTAATTTTAGATGAGCCTACAAATGGATTAGACCCACAAGGAATAGCAGATATCAGAGAACTGATTATTAAAATTGCTTCAACTGGTAAAACTGTGATTTTAGCTAGTCATTTATTAGATGAAGTTGAAAAGGTTTGTAATGAATACCTTGTTTTAAAAGAGGGAAAATTAATTCATAAAGGAAAAGTTGACCAAGATGTTACTAATAGTTTAGTAATAGAATTAGCATCTCCTGATATGATAAAATTAGAAACAGTAATTAAATCTAATCCTTATTTTATATCTTTAAAACACAATAAAAACTTTTTTGAAGTTAAATTTGATGGTAATACTGATTTTACTTTAGTTGCAAACTTTCTTTTTGAAAATAAAATTATAATAAGTCACTTTTTGGTGTTGAAAAAAAATCTTGAAACTCAATTTTTAGAAATATTGGAGCAAAATGTTTAGATTATTAGATATAGAATTTTATAAACTTCGTAATTCAAAATATTTTTGGATTTTATTGATATTATTTATGATTTTTTTAATTTCAGTACCTATATCAGTAAATTTATTTTTTGAAACGATAAGAAGCAATAAAATGACAAGAGAAGGTAGAACTTTGGTAAATTATGTTTCATTTTTTTATACTGAAGATTTATGGCATAATTTAACATATATTTACAAATTAGGTACAATTTTGCTTGCATTTATAACAATGATTTCAATTACTAATGAGTATAATTATAAAACAATTAAACAAAATATTATAGATGGATTAAGTAAAAAGGAGTTTTTATTATCAAAAATTTATATGATAATTGTTTTAAGCTTGTTTGTTACTTTTTTAGTGGGAATAATTGGGGTAGTAACAGGGTTTTTATACTCTCAAACTAGTGATTTGAGTTTAATTTTTGAAAATATTAAATATTTAGGTTTTTATTTTATATATGTATTAACATTTTTATTGTTTAGTTTTTTTATAGCTAATTTAATTAAAAAGTCAGGCGTTTCTATAGCAATAATGATTTTTTATATTATTATGATAGAGCCTATTATTGTTGCGATTTCTACTTATGGTTTAAAAATTGAGTGGCTGTCTTCATTTTATCCAATTAATGGTATTAATAATTTGATATCCAACCCTTTTTCTAGGCATTTTTTTAAAGACTTAAATCGTTTTACTTTAACTCCATTTTTTGTATCCATTTTTTACATCATATTATATATTTATTTAACATATAAAATTTTAAAGAACAGAGATTTATAAATCTAGTTTAACTTTAACTCTTTTGATACTTATAGCTTTTTTAGTTTCGTAATTTATAGTAGAGATAGCTCCCTGAAATTCGATACCCGCTTTTGCAGGCTCGTATCTAACTCTTTCTTTGGTTTTAATCTTTTCCATTATTATAGATTTTTTAATACCAATTACAGAGTCATGAGGTCCTGTCATTCCTATATCAGTAATGTAAGCAGTTCCTTTGGGTAATATCTTTTCATCTGCAGTTTGAACATGGGTATGTGTTCCTATCATTGTTGATACATAACCATCTAAAAAATGCCCCATAGACATTTTTTCTGCCGTAGCTTCTGCATGAAAGTCTACAACCGTTATACCTGAGGTAAAAACATTTATTATGTCTAGAATTTTATCAAATGGATCTGATGTTGGTAATCTTTCTAAAAATACTCTACCAATTGCATTTATGACATTTAATCTAATACCGTTTTTTTCTATGCTAATATAACCTTCTCCCGAAACATTTTTAAAGTTGAATGGCCTTATTAATGGAAAATTTTCTTTTTTAAAAATATTTTCTACATCTTTATTAGAAAATGCATGATTACCTAAAGTAATAACATCAACACCAGCTTTTAGTAACCTTTTGGCATATCTTAATGTAATTCCTTCGTATCCTGCTGCATTTTCTCCATTACAAACTACAAAATTAATATCTTCATCTTCTATTAGTTTTGGAATAACTGTTTCAACTGCAAGAATTCCTTTTTTACTAAAAATATCACCAATGAATAGTATTTTTATTTTATTTTTACTATGAGGCATAAGTTACAACTCTTTTTTCTCTTATTACTACAATTTTAATTTGGCCTGGATAAGTAACATTTTGCTCAATTTTTTTAGCTAATTCTCTACTTAAAACAGTTGCTTCAGCATCATTAACTTCTTCATGTTCTACAATAACTCTAACTTCTCTGCCAGCTTGAATTGCAAATGATTTTTGTACACCTTTAAAAGATTTACAAATATTTTCTATGTCTTCTAACCTTTTAACAAAAGCCTGCATTGTTTCTCTTCTTGCTCCTGGCCTTGCTCCACTTAAAGCATCTGAAGCATCTACTAAGAATGCTAAAGCTGTTTCTGGTGGCACATCATTATGATGGGCCTTAATTGCATGTACAATTTCAGGTTTTTCACCATATCTTTTAGCTAAATCGGCACCAATAACGGCATGTGAACCTTCTATTTCATGGTCAACCGCTTTACCTATATCGTGTAGTAAACCTGCTCTTCTTGCAATTTTAGGATCTAAGCCCATTTCTTCTGCCATCATACCACACAAAAAACCAACTTCTGTTGAATGTTGTAATTGATTTTGTCCATACGAAGTTCTATATTTCAGGGCTCCAATTAATTTTATAATTTCAATATGCATATTAGGAAGAATATTTAATTCCATTAATGCTTCATTACCTGATTTAATAATGCCAGCTTCAACCTCCTTTTGTGTTTTAGCTACTATCTCTTCAATTCTTGCAGGGTGTATTCTTCCATCTTCAATAAGTTTTTCAAGTGCAAGTTTTGCAATTTCTCTTCTGATTGGATTAAATGAGGAGAGGATGACTGCTTCGGGAGTTTCATCAATAATTAAATCAACTCCTGTAGCTGCTTCAAATGCTCTAATATTCCTACCTTCACGTCCAATAATTCTTCCTTTCATGTCATCACGGCTTAAGTGAACAACTGAAACAGATTTTTCAGTGATATATTCTCCTGCATATCTTTGTACTGCAATAGAAATAATTTTTTGTGCTTTTTCAGTTGCTTGTTCTTGGGTTTCTGATATGATTTTTTGAACTTTTTTAGCAGCATCTCTTTTAGCTTCATCTATGATTAATTTATCAATTCTTTCTCTTGCTTCTTGTTGAGTTAAACCTGCAACTTTTTCTAATTCAGATAGTATTTTATTTTTTTCAACTTTAACTTCATCTATTAATTTATTATATTTGTCTTTTTGAAAATTAATTTCAGTTTCTATTGATTTTAAATTTTCTTCTCTTTTATCTAAATTACTTTCTCTTTTATCTAAATTACCTTCTCTTTTATCTAAATTTTTTAATCTATTATCTAGGTTTTCTTCTCTTCCTCTTAATTTTTTTTCTATTTGATTAAGTTCTTCATATCTTTTTTTGTTTTTATTTTTATATTTTTTATCAGCATTTTTTTCCAATTCTAGTTTTATTTGTTTTTCTTTGAGTTCAAATTCTTTTTTTGCATTTTCGATTTCTTTATTTAAACTTTTTTCTAATTCAGATTTTTGTTCTTTAAATTCTTCTTCTTTTTTGTGTAAATCCTCCTTTTTTTCTACAATTTGTTCTTTTAATGATTTTAATTCAACATTAGATTCTATTACTTTGTTTTTTTGTAATAAATAACCAATAATTAATCCTAATACAATCCCAGCAACCGCCGCTATTATTCCGATAGTCATAAAACTCCTTTATATAATAATGAAAAAATAAAAAATGCCCACTCTGCCGTGTGAATTGAATTTTTGAACTATGGGTTTAAGGTGAAACCTCCCACACCGAATCAGGTTATCCATTTAAAACGGACGGGCTCAACATCAGTGCTTTCTGGCCTCTATACGAAACTGTTAGCTCAAAAAATATACCCAACTCAACTCATCACAAACATCGTAGGCTTTATATTATAACAATAACTCCACTCTATTAATTAACGAATCTATTTTAATACTCATTTCTTTTTTTAAATCCTCTACTTTTTCTTTCTCTTCAATATAATCAATGGTGATCGCAACTAAAAGCTGTAAAACTTCTTGTTCTATGCTTTCACCTTTGGCCCGTTTTTTTTTACTCTTCTTAAATCTTTTAGGGAATGCTTTGTGTAGTTCATCATATTTTTTACTAACAAATGCTTCAGCTTTTCTAATTTCATCGCTTATTGTTGCAACTTTAAAGTCTTTATTTGCAATTGTTATGAAATTATGCTCACTTTTAGCCAAGTCTTACCCCTCAAATACTATTACTATTATAGGTCTATAATCTGAAATTTGTCAAGTGTTTTTTCCAATAAATAAAATTTTATTTATTACTTTTACTTTTATGATTACATAATTGATATTATGAAGGAATATTTTTATTAAAATTTATTATTTTATGAGAAAATTCTTTATTTTGTTGATTTTTATTTATAATAGAGTAAAATTAATTGTTTTAGTGAGAGGTCTTTTGTATAAATTTGTGTATTTTTTAGTGTTTTTTAGTATTACTATAATTTCTAGTGATATTAAAATTAATGGTGAAGTTACTAATTTAAAGCATAGTGATTTTTTTATTTCTTTAAAATTAAACAACTCCATTAGTATTCTTGAGTTAAAAAAGGAGTTATCTTCAATTAAATATTTACCTAAAATATTAGAAATAAAGCAATTTAATAAAAATTCTTTTGTTGTCAAATTTAAAAATAAACTAACAAAAGAAGATATAGGATTTTTAAATGAAAACTATTACTTATTAGATTCCTATGTTTTTGATGATAAATCATGGCCAATTATTATTAGTGATAAAATTAATATTAAATTTAAAGAAAATATTGATGATGTAAAAAAAGATAGGATACTCTCTCTTTTTAAACTTAAGATAGTAAAAAATTATAATTTTAATAAAAATATTTATAGTTTACAAAGTTCAGAAAATATAATTAAACTTTCTACTAAGTTATATGAAACTGGCTTATTTCATTATGCTTATCCAGATTTTTATACTTTATTTAAAAGAAAATTTATTCCTAATGATACTTATTATAATGAACAATGGCATCATGAGAACTCATATATTGGAATTAGTTCTGAGGGGGCTTGGGATATAACAAAGGGAAGTTCTGATATAAAAATAGCTGTACTAGATGATGGGGCTGATTTAAATCATGAAGATTTGAATATTATTATTAGTAAAGATTTTACTGGTGAAGGATTTTATGATTCGGGAGAACATGGTACTTCATGTGCAGGCCTTATTGCAGCTAAAGGAAATAATAATATCGGAGTTACTGGTGTTTGCATGAATTGTTCATTAATAATTTCTAAGGTTATGCCAAGTAGTGGCTATAATCTTGAAAGTATGATAGTTGAAGCTTTTGATTGGAGTTTAAGTCAAGGTGCTGATATTTTTAATAATTCATGGGGTTTTGATACTAGTGTAAATGTTAATAATCTTTATCCAATGTTAGTGGATAGTATTAAAAATATTCTAAAAAATGGCAGAGATGGAAGAGGTGGTATCGTTATCTTTGCCTCAGGAAATGAAAATAGAGAGTTTTTAGATACTTCACTAGAGGGTTTAGATGGTATTATTACTGTTGGAGCAACTGATTATCATGGAAATAGGGCATATTATAGTAACTATGGTAATAAGTTAGATTTTATAGCTCCATCAAGTACTGGTTTTTTAGGAAGTGATAAAGATGCTATTTGGACTACTGATATTACAGGAAGCCTAGGGTATAATGATAATGGTAAAGCATATCAAAAAACAGATTCAGGAAGAGAATATTTAGGTTTAGATGTTGATAATGAAGGTAAATATACTAAATATTTTGGTGGAACTTCGGCTGCGGCTCCTCTTGTCAGTGGTATAATAGCTTTAATTTTATCTAAAAATGATAAGTTAACAAAAAATCAAGTTTATGATATTTTAAAGTCAACTAGTGATAAAATTGGAACTGGATATAATGAAGAGGGACATAGTAATTATTTGGGATATGGAAAAGTAAATGCTCAGAATGCTTTAGAATATCTTAACTCAAATGTTAATTTATGTGAGAATATTGCATGTTCTAATCATGGTAATTGTATAGAAATAGAAGGAGCAAAAGCTTGTAATTGTGATTTGGGCTATATTGGTAATGATAATCTAGAATGTACAAAAGTTATTCAAAAAACTCCATGTGACAATATAACTTGTTCTGAGCATGGTATATGTAAAGTTATAAATACGGCTCCTAGATGTTTTTGTGATTCCGGTTATGTTGTTAGTGATAATGTACATTGTGTTGTTAGCTATCAAAATAGTAAAAATAATGGATGTAGTTATGGAGAAGGAAAATTTGAAAATTTATTTTATTTCGTAATATTTATATTTATTTTTTTTATCATAAAAAATAGGATTAAGATATGATAATTGGGGCAATTGTATATATTAATCTAGGGATAGGTGGTATGGAATTTGCAGAACATTCTGCGATATATTTGGGAAATAACCGATTCGTTGAACTACATGGAAGTGGCGAGGTCAGAATCGTTGATTCTTGGACTTTATTAAATAGTTCAAAGCAAAGAGTAGGGGAGAAGATTTTTATTGCTACAGATGGTTTTGGTTTTCCACTACAAAATAAAGAAATTGCTTTAAGATCTTTAAAAGAAGTGGGTAAAAAGCTTGAGTATCATTTATTAGAGAATAATTGTCATGAATTTGTTGCAGGTTGTATAATAAATCAGTTTGAAAATGATTATAATTATTTTTATTTGTTAAAAGATTTAATATCAGAAAAGTTAAATGACAAGGCCCCTATAAAATGGAGAGTTTTTAATCCTAAAAAAGAAGACTTAAAAACGGAGTTATGGATAGATAACTTTTTTTCAAGTTTTATTCTTTTTTTTAAACTTATAAACATTAAAAAGGAAAATGATATAAAAAAATTATTTAAAATAAGTGGTTTATCTGATGTTTTAAAAAAAGCTAAACATAATCAAAGAGAATTTTTAAAAGTATATAAGGAATTACTAAAAATAGAGTGGAAAAACAAAAAATAGATGGTTATCTATAAGCCGAGTTTTGTATTAGCAGTTATTCATCTAGGCTAGATATTGCTAAATAGCTCAAGCGACAACTCTTGCACCTGATGGGGTTTACCAAATATAAATATCACTATTTACAAAGTAGGTTCTTACCCTACTGTTTCACCTTAACACCTTTTGGTGTTGTTTAATTTCTGTGGCACTTTCCTTCTTGTTACCAAGACTTTCTGTTAGAAAGCATCTCATTGGTGCCCGGACTTTCCTCTTTTAAATATATTAAAAGCAACTGCCAGATAACCATCTTATTGTTTTATAGCATTAAAATATTAAGAATACAATAGGTAGGAGTTTTTATTTAGTTTTTATTTAGTTTTTATTTAGTTTTTTTAACTTTTTCAAAGTTAAAATAATCAACATAAACATTATTAATAAATAAGCTCCACTAGATGTATTATTGCCATAAGTACATCCAATCATTGAACTACCTTTATACTTCATATCGTCAGGGTTTGTGATACTATCATCTTTATTATCGCAGGCATCACCAATTCCATCGTTATCAGTATCTAATTGATTTTCATTTGCAACAAGAGGACAATTATCAGAATTGTCATTTACTGTATCGTTATCATCATCTTTATCACAGGCATCACCCATTTCATCATTATCTGTATCTAATTGGTCTTCATTTACAACAAGAGGACAATTATCATCTGCATCTTTTACTGTATCTCCATCTTTATCATCTTCACAGGCATTACCTACGCCATCATTATCTGTATCAATTTGGTCTTCATTTACAACAAGTGGGCAGTTATCTAATGGAGTTCCGTCATTATTATTATCATTTACTCCATCATTGTCATCATCTTCATCACCTATATTACATAAACCATCATTATCTGTATCAAGTCCGTCATTATTCACATCATAATGTCCATTTATACAGTCATCACATGTGTCATT
>Ga0256842_1000244_pt1 | contig 48182 bp, 52 predicted proteins | sample 4559240metaG_FD_185973 | JGI IMG/M metagenome (GOLD analysis project Ga0256842, IMG submission 185973) | Hydrothermal vent microbial communities from Guaymas Basin, Mexico - 4559-240 | ecosystem: Environmental > Aquatic > Marine > Hydrothermal vents | place: Mexico: Guaymas Basin | collected... | reverse complement strand
GACCAGACCGCGGAACTCCTCCTGCACCCGGGCCAGCGCGCCCCGACCCGCCCGCACCTGCAGCACCGACGAGGCTCCGACCACCACGTACCCGCTCGTATAGGTGATCCACCAGGACACCCGGTCGACCAGCTTGGGCACATCCTCCAGCCGAACGCGGGAGGTGTCCACGACCAGCACCAGCTTATCGGGCCCCACGAACCGCGCCTCGACGATGCCCGGGAACGCGATCCTCACCTTCCGCTCGATCCAGCGCCGCCGCTCCGGGTCCACCTTCTCCCCCATCGTCAGCTCCAACCGCACCCGACGATCCACCGTCTTGGCGCCGAGACGCCGCAGCTCCCTCGCCATCTTCGGCAGGTCCGACGGGGACGCGGTCACCTTGGCCAGCACCGGCTTACCGCTCCAGAACTCCGAGACCACACCCGGGAGATCCGTGAGCGCCGGCACGACGAGGAACGTGCCCGCCGCGATCCCCAGCGCGATCGGCCCCGCGACAGCAACGGCCCGGGACCCGATCGTTCGACCCACGCTCCCCACCGTATAGGCGATGACCGCCAGCAGCAGCGTCGAAAGGACCGAAATCGTTACCGTCAGGGTACCCACGACGGTCCCCCCGGGCCCAAATCAATTAAGCCTTATTTTTGAGCGTTAAGTTCAGCATAGGGCCGGGGGTTCCTCGCTTGATCGAGAAGGTGCTGGCCGACCTGAACCGCGTGGACGGGGTGCACGGGTCCCTGGTCGTCTCCAGCGACGGTCTGATTATCGCGGAGGCCGTGCCGCCGGACATCGACTCCGAGGTGGTCGGTGCCATCGCCACCACGGTGTACGGATCGGGCGAGCGAGTCGTGGACGAGATGGACCTGGGCGACCTGGAGCAGATGCTGATCGAGTCCACCGAGGGCAAGGTGATGATCATCGCGGTCAGCGAGGAGGCGACGCTGGTCCTCATCACCGACCCGGACGCCAACCTGGGATTAATCCGCTTACGGGCCCAGGAGGCGGCCGAGGAGATCGCCAAGCAGCTATAACCGTTCCCCTCCCCCCACCAAAGCCCTCGCAGGAGGTCTTAGGGTGCTGAGGACCGTGGCCCGCATCGTGGGCAAGTTCAAGCGGCTGTTCAAAAGGGGAGGTGAGGAGGAGCGGGTAGAGGAGCCCGAGGATGAGTACGCGAGGGAGGCCCGGGAGGAGGCGATCCAGCGGGCCCTGCAGATCGCCTCCAAGCAGCTGGAGCCGGAGAAGCTCGTCGAAACCGCCAGGAAGGACATGTCCAAGGCGCTGGACGAGCTCCGCGAGTACTTCGGGTTCGAGTGGATGGCGGTAATCGACGAGCAAGGCAAGCCCATCGGAATGTCGGGCGACGGATCCTTCGACCACGAGCTCATCAACGCGATCAAGCGGGTGTTCGAGACGGCGCGGGACGCCGACACGATCATCGTGTCCTCCGAGGAGGGTTCGAACTACCTGGCCGTCAAAGTAAACGGCAGCGTGGCGATCTGCGAGACCAAGACCACCCCCTCGGACGCCGACGTGTTCATGCTCCGCAGCGACCTCAGCATGGTCGTGGAGTCCGCCAAGGTCCCCTCGCCGGTCGAGGAGGAGACCGAGGTCCCGTACGTGATCGCTGACCGGCAGGGCCTCGTGGTGGACTCCCAGGGCATCCGGGAGCCGGACCGCGCCGCCGCCGAGATCAGCCGGCTCATCGACCTCCTGGATGACTACATGGAGGTTCATTTGGAGTGGGTGAAGCTCGGAACCAAGTCCGGGAAAACCCTGGCGGTAAAACCCTATAAAGACGTCTTAATCGCGTTCGTCGTCGAATCGGACCCCGAAGAAGTCGACGAAAAATGCGAGAGAATCGCTAAGTCTCTAATGTCTAAGCTAGAATTCCTCATCGGACACACCACGGAATCCTCCAAATCCAAGGCCGAGTCCCCGAATGAGGGGTAGCGAGCTTGGCGGAGTCCGAAGGAGGAGACGGGTGTAGGGCCATCTGCATCGCCTCGGGTAAGGGCGGTACCGGTAAGACCACCGTGACCGCCAACCTGGGAACCGCCCTCGCGGACATGAACGGCGAGGTCTACATCCTGGACGCGGACATCGCCATGGCCAACCTCGGTCTGATCCTCCAGATGGAGGACGCTCCCGTCACCCTGCACGACGTGCTGGCCGGCGAGGCGGACGTGGAAGAGGCCGTGTACGAAGGGCCCAAGGGCGTGAAGGTCATCCCGGCCGGCATCTCGCTCGAGGGCATCCGCAAGGCCAACCCGGAGCGCCTGCGCGAGGTGGTCGAGTGGATCGTGGACCGGGCCGACTTCCTCCTCATCGACGGTCCCGCCGGACTGGGCCGCGACGCGCTGACGGCCCTCTCCGCCGCGACCGAGTGCCTGCTGGTCGTGAACCCAGAGATCGCCTCCATCACCGACGCGCTGAAGGTCAAGGCCGTGGCCGAGCGCGTGGGCACGAACATCACCGGGGCCGCCGTGAACCGGGTGACCAAGGACAAGACCGAGCTCACCAAGGACGAGATTGAGAAGATCCTGGAGACCCGAGTGCTGGCCGAGATCCCGGAGGACCCCGAGGTGCGCCGCGCCGCCGCGTTCGGTGAGCCCGTGGTCGTCCGCAGTCCCAAGTCCGCGGCCGCCCAGGCGTTCAAGAAACTGGCCGCGGAGCTCCTGGGTATCGAGTACGAGGTGGAGGTCCCGGACAAGGAGGGCGTCCTCTCCAAGATCATCAAAGGACTGTTCGGCAAGCGGTAGCGATCAGACGGCGGGCGTCAGAACCGCGCCTCCCAGAGCTCATCCCCCACATGGTGCACGTTCTCCACCGCGCGACCCCGATCCCTCCGCTCGATCTCCGACGCGTCGAACCGGGCGATGCCCACGGCCAACGGCCGCTCATTCCTCTCGTCCAGCACCACCACCCCATCACCGCGCTCGAACCCTCCCCTTACCTCCACGATCCCCGGCACCATAACGTCCGCACCCGAGGCGATCGGCTTGACGGCCCCCATGTCCACGACCACCGCGTGCCCGAACGCCCCAGAACCCAACTCCAGCAGCGGGTGCAGCGTGGGCAACCACCGCTCCTTCCACTCGAACGCCACCACCCGGCCCCGGGCGATGAGTATGCGCTCCACCTCCGAGCCCTTCACGTGCCCCAGCTCCACCAGCTCCTCGCCCGACAGAACCTCCCCAAGGTCCACCCCGACGGTTCCCCGGATGTCCCTCAGCACCTCGTCCAGCTCCTTCTCCGAGATCGGATGCCGCCGGGAAACCTTCATGCGCGCCTCCCCCACCGCGCGACGGGGGTGCCGGACCCGTTGAGGCCGCGCGACGCACTGAGGGATTTTTTGGATGACATCGTGATCGTGGAGCTGAAAACCGGCAAGACGCTCCGTGGCCGACTCGTATCCTTCGACGGGCACCTGAACCTGGTCCTGGACGACTGCGTCGAGATCTCCGGGGACTCCGAGGTCCGACTGGGCCGCGTGCTCGTCCGAGGCGACAGTGTCACCTTAATATCCCCGGCGGAGGTCGGGTAACCCTCCGGGGGTGATCGAACGTGGCGAAGGGCACGCCCTCCTTCGGAAAGCGCAACAAGACGAAAACCCACGTCCGGTGCCGCCGGTGCGGCCGCCGGGCCTACCACGTGCGAAAGGGGTACTGCGCGGCCTGCGGCTTCGGCCGCTCGCGGCGAATGAGGAAGTACAACTGGCAGAACAAGAAGTACAACCGGCAGCGGCGACGCTGAGGGAGCCCCGGCGATGCCCCCGCGACGCAAGCGATCCCCCGTCGACGTCCGAGTGATCGTGGAGGGAGCCGCCGACGCCGAGATCATCTCCAAGGTCCTCCAGCGAATGGCCCTCGGAGGGGAGTTCAACGTCACCATCACCTCCATCATCCCCACCACCCACGCCCACATCGCCCGCCGCGCGGCCGAGGGGGCCGACGTGGTCCTCATCGCCACCGACGCCGACAAGCCCGGCCGGAAGCTGGCCAGCGAGTTCCAGGAGGAGCTCGAGGACCTCGTGGGCCACGTGGAGCGCGTCAAGCTCCCGCTCGGCCACGACGTCGAGCACGTTAACCTGGACATCGTGGAGCGGGAGCTCCGCAACGCCCTCATCCGGGCCGGCCTCAAGGGCCTGATCAAGCTCAAGCGGCTGCGGGAGGAGCTTCAGGACCTGAAGGAGCGCCTGAAGGAGCTGGAGGAGTTGGAGGAGCGGGTGGAGGACGAGCGGCGCAGGATCGAGGAACTGAAGGAGGAGCTCGAGCGGTCGGAGGAGAAGCGGGAGGAGCTGGAGGAGGAGCGGGAGCGGCTGGAGCGCGAGGTGGAACGACTCCGGGAGCGGGTGCGGGAGCTCCGGGAGCGACTGGAGGAACGGGAGCGCCGCCTGGTACCGGTGAGTCTGGAGGAGGTCTGCCGAGAAGTGGGCCTGTCCCCGGAGGAGGTGGAACCGGGCGTGGTCGAGGAGCTCGGGGAGGCCCTCGGGGTTGAGGTCGTCGTCGGGGACCGCCGGATCGCGGCCCCATCCCGCGAGAGCGCGCTCGAGGTTCTCCGGGTTTACCGGTCCGTCATGGAGCTCTCCAAGGGCGGATGGGAGGTTGAGGAAGGTGAGAGGGAATCGGCTGAGGAGGACGTTGGATCGGGTGGAGGAGACGCTGAGGAGGAGGACGTTCGGGGAGAAGATGAGGAGGCTTGAGGAGGCCTGCGACGGAGAGCGGTGCGTGCTGGTCCGTCGGGACAACGTGAAATGGGCGACGCACTTCCCGGGCCTGGCGTTCTACGCGGACTTCGAGGAGGAGAGGTACGCGCTCCTCGTCCCGAGGATGGACCTACCGGCCGTCCGGGAGTGGCCCGTCCCGGAGGAGCTGGAGGTGCTCGAGCGCGAGGAGGCCCGGGACCTGCCGCCGGCCCGCGTCAGCGACTCCCGGCGCGCCCCCGAGTACGTCCCGTGCTACCGGCTGAGGGTCTCGGACGACGTTCGAAACGTTAAGCTATCCAAAACGAAGGGGGAGGTGGAGGCGATCCGGGGTCTGGTCGAGGTCACCGAGGGGATCCTGCGTTCCCTGGTACCCGAGGAGGGGAGGGCGGAGAGCGAGGTGGCCGCCGAGCTCGCGGCCCGGGCCCGGGAGCTCGGGGTCGCCCCCTCCTTCGACCCGATCGTGGGCTACGACGAGGGCTCCGGCGTCCCGCATCACCGACCGCAACCGGACCGCCGGGAGTGGAGGCACACGATGCTCGTCGACTTCGGTCTGAGGTACGTCTACTGCACGGACGTCACGCGGACCGTGTGCGCGGAGGAGGGGGACGCGGTCCCGGTGCTGGAAACCGTCTGCGAGGCCCTGGAGAGCGCCCTGGGGGAGCTCCGGGCCGGGGTGGATCCCAAGGAGGTGGAGGAGCGCGTTCGGGAGGAGATGGAGGGGGAGTTCCGGGACTTCTCGTTCCCCCACAGCCTCGGCCATCACGTGGGGGTGACCGTGCACGAGGGTCGGCTCCGTGGTGAGCTGCCGGAGGGTGCCGTGATCACCGTGGAACCGGGCCTGTACTCCGAGCGGTTCGGGGTCAGGGTGGAGGAGATGGTGGTCGTCCGCGGGAACGGGTGCGAGGTACTCACCAACCTACCCCGGGAGTGGATCGTTTGACGGATCTGGGGGAGGTCCTTCCCGGGATCCGGGCCTACGGGGACCGGAGGGCCGTCCACGACGCACTCAGGGCGTGCCTGGGCGAGCGCACGATCCTGATCTGCGTGATCGGTAACACCGAGGTCAGCCTGATCCCGGGCATCTCCGCGGCCGGCCGCACGCCGGAGCTAACCTTCCACACGCCGGCCGGGGACGTGGAGCTGATCTACCTGGACCGGATCGTGAACGCGGAGGACGCGCCCCAGAACCCGGCCGGTGCACCCTCCCCCGCCGTGATCACGCGGGCGGCCATGGATCTGGCCTCCCTCCCCTTCCTGCCCGCGGACGCCGGCGTGGCCGTGAAGCCCGCCTGCCCCTGCATCGACCTGGGCGGGGAGGTGGCGCGGGACTTCCGCGAGGGCCCTGCCCTGTCCGAGGATGCGTACGACGACCTGCTCGAGGCGGGGCGGCTGCTGGGCCGCGAGCTGAGCCGGGACGTGGGTTTCCTGACCGTGGGCGAGAGCGTGCCGGGCGGGACGACCACGGCGATGGCGGTGATGGCCGCCCTAGGGTACGAGGTGTGGGGCCGCTTCGCGAGCAGCTCCCACGAGACTCCGCACGAGATCAAGGAGAGAGTCGTGCGGGAGGGACTGAGGGCTCAGGGAGTCGAGCCCGGGGACCTGGACCCCCACGAAGCCGCCCGCCGGTTCGGCGACCCCATGATGCCCGCCGTGCTCGGGATCCTCAAGGGGTGCCGGACGCCGGTCCTGCTGGCCGGGGGCACGCAGATGACCGCCGTGCTCGCGTGCCTCTCCGAGCTGGGCGAGTACGACCCGGGCCGCGTGTTCGTGGGCACGACCAAGTACGTGGTGGAGGACGAGGACTCGGACATCCTGGGGCTGCTGCGGCAGGTGGGCCGGTTCGCCCTGTTCTCCGCGGACCCGGGCTTCTCCCGGTCCCGGTACCGGGAGTTCACCCTGTACGAGCGCGGGTACGTGAAGGAGGGGGTCGGCGCCGGCGGCTCCCAGGTGGCCGCCGCCCTGAAGACGCGCGGTGAGATCACGCCGAGGGACGTGCTGAAGGAGTGCGAGCGGGTGTACGAGCGCTGGCGGGAATCCCTGGACGGGGACTGACCGAACTACGAGAAGACCCGCTCCATCAGCTCCCGCTCGAACCTCCGGTGGGCGTCCAGATGCCGGTTCAGGTCCCGGAACACCCGGTACACGAGCAGCGGGTACGTGGGGGGCAGGAACAGCGCGAGCAGGGCGTACGCCACCACGTCCTCGCGCAGAAGGCGACGACGCAGCTCCAACCCGGACCCCAGGTACTCGCCCAACAGCTCCACGATCGCGACCTCCCGCTCCTCGTGCCGACGGGCCCGACCGTACACCCGGCACAGCACGTACAGGCAGGAGAGCCCCAGGGTGAGGAACCCCACCACCGCCCACAGTGACTCGTCCATCCTCGACCCCGACAGCCCCTCCAGCTTGCGGATCGCGGCCAGGTAACACCGTCGGGGGATCACCTCCGCCCGGTAGAGGACCTCGATCAGCGCGCGGAAGAACCGCTCCGACCACTCCAGGTGAAAATTGGTCCCCCGGACGACCAGGTACGTCAGGACCGCGTTCACGACCGCGAACGAGGCCACGAGGTTCAGCAGGCCCAGCGGGATCGCCAAGTCCCCGGCCCGATCGATGGGGGCGCCGGAGACCCGCAAGAACCCCGCCACCACGACCACGATGGCCGCGGTCGAGACCGTGGGGCCCAGGACCACCAGGCCGACCGCCAGCGCCGGGTCCGGAACCCGGTCACGCTCCCGCTCCTCCAGGGCCCGTTCCAGCCGCCTCAGCCAATGGTCCACGCTCATTCACGTACCTCCACCGAACCGGTACCGGATGAAGCAGGGTCCCTCCTCCGAGACCATGCACGGGCCCACCGGGTTCGTCGGGGTGCACTTCCGACCGAATAAGGGGCAGTCCTCGGGCGAGGCCAGGCCGCGCAGGATCCGATCGCAGATGCACCCCTCGTGAGCCCCGACGCTGAAATCGGGCTCGATGCCCGCCTCCCTCGCGTCGTGGTCCGCCACCTCCTCCCGCAGGGCCAGCGCGGACCCCGGGATCGTGGGGAACCCCCGCCACGGCCGGTCCTCCGGCTCGAAGGCCCGCTCCATGAGCTCCCGGGCCGTCCGGTTCCCCTCCGGCCTCACCGCCCTCGTGTACTCGTTGACCAGCCCGGTCCGACCCCTCCTGATCATCTTGAGGGCCGCGAGCACGGCGATGAGCACGTCCTCGGGCTCGAACCCCGCGATCACGCACGGGGTCCGCTCCGCGATCGGTTCGTAGGGGCGCTCCCCGATGATCGTGGACACGTGACCCGGGCAGATGAACGCGTCGATCCGGCACTCGCCCCGCTCGAGCAGCCACTCCATCACGGGCGGTATCAGCCGGTGGGCCGAGAGCACGTACAGGTTCGAGGGCGGGTCGTCGAGCAGGACGGCCGCGGTCGTGGGGGCCGTCGTCTCGAACCCCACCGCCAGGTACAGCACGTCCCGATCCTCCGACTCGGCGACCCGCTCCGCCTGCCGCGCGCTCTGCACCACCCTCACGTCACCCTCGCAGGACGAGAGCGAGCCGCGCGGGGTCGGCACCCGGTACACGTCCCCGAACGCGCAGACGACCATCCCATCCTCCGCCGCCTCGATGGCGGCCGAGAGTTCCCCCGCCGTCGTCACGCAGACCGGGCAGCCGGGACCGCAGACGAGGCGCACACCCTCCGGAAGGAGCGAGCGCAGCCCGTGCTCCACGATCGTCCGCTCGTGCGACCCGCACACGTGCATGATCGAGACCTCGTGACCGACCCGCTCCGCCTCCCGATGCACCCGACGGACCAGCCGCTTAACCATCTCCCTCCTCGCCATGCTCCAGCTCCTCCTCCACGTGCTTAAGCACCTCCTCCCACACCTCCAGCGACGCCCTCGCCTCCTCCTCGGAGAGCTTCTGGATGGCGAACCCCGTGTGCACGATGACCCAGTCACCCTCCTTCACGTCCTCCAGCAGGCTCACGTCCACCTCCTGCCGCACGCCGCCGAAGTCCACGATCGCCCGGTTACCCTCCAGCTCCACGATCCGTCCCGGAATCGCCAGGCACACGCCGCATCACCCCGCACGACCGAAGGATTTCTCTCTTATTTCCCCTCCGCGGGCCGGGGGCCACGCCGGTGCCCTGGGAGGAGATCGAGCACACCGCGGACGCGGCCTTCCGCGTGTGGGCCGACTCGCTCGAGGAGCTGCTCGTCGAGGCGGCCAAGGCCCTGTTCGACCTGATCACGGACCTGGACGCGGTCGAGCCGCGGGAGGAGGTGCGGATCGAGGTCACCGAGGCCGAGGACGAGGTCGAGCTCCTCCACGACTGGCTCGAGGAGATCCACTTCCAGCACGAGGTGAACGGCCTCCTGTTCTCCGAGTTCGAGGTGGACGAGCTGGAGCGCACCGACGACGGATGGCGCGCGGTGGGGACCGCGAGGGGCGAGCCCTACGACCCGGACCGACACCCCTTCCACACCGAGGTCAAGGCCATCACGTACCACAACATGCGGGTCGAGCGCGAGGACGGCCGGTGGGTGGCCGAGTACGTGGTCGACCTCTGAGGGGGCGCCCCCGTGAACCTCGACCGCTACCGCCGCCTCGTCCGCGACACGGAGCGCCGGTACATTAACGTGAACCCGATCCAGCGGGGCGGCGTCCTCACCCCCGAGGCCAAGAAGGCGCTCATCGAGTTCGGCGACGGCTACAGCGTGTGCGACTTCTGCGAGGGCCTGCTCCACGAGGTGGAAAAGCCCCCGATCCGGCAGTTCCACGAGGACCTGGCGGAGTTCCTCGGCATGGACGTCGTGCGCGTCACCGCCGGCGCCCGCTACTCCAAGGAGGCCGTGGTAGGGGCCCTGTGCGAGGAGGGGGACGTCATGGTCGTCGACGCCCTGGCCCACTACACCACGTTCCTCGCCGCGGAACGGTGGGGGGTAGGGGTCCGGGAGGTTCCGCACACGGGCCACCCGGAGTACCGCGTCCGGGTGGAGGAGTACGAGCGGGTCTTCGACGAGGTGGAGGACGAGACCGGGGACCCGCCCGCGCTCGCCCTGCTCACCCACGTGGACAGCGAGTACGGGAACCTGGCGGACGCGGAGAGGTTCATCAAGATCTGTCGGAAGCGGGGTGTCCCGTGCGTTCTCAACTGCGCCTACACGATGGGCCGCATGGACCTCTCCCGGCTCAATCCCAAGCCGGATTTCATGATCGGCAGCGGGCACAAGGGTCTGGCCGCCTGCGCCCCCTGCGGCGTCCTGGCGATGCGGGACGAGTGGGCGGATGAGGTACTCCGAGGCTCCTCCATCGAGGGCGACGTCTCCGGGCGCAGCTGGCCGCACAAGGAGGTGGAGCTGCTCGGCTGCACGGTGATGGGGGCCCCGATCGTCACCATGATGGCCAGCTTCCCGCACGTGGTCGAGCGCGTCAAGCGGTGGGAAGACGAGGTCAGGAAGACCCGACGGCTCGTGGAGGAGCTCGAGCGGATCGAGGGCGTTCGACAGCTCGGAGAGCGGCCCAAACGGCACGACCTGGTGAAGCTCGAGACCCCGGGCTTCCACCGGATCGCCCGGGAGCACCCGAGGAAGGGCTACTTCCTGTACGAGGAGCTCAAGGAGCGCGGGATCATGGGGATCCAGCCCGGTCAGACCAAGGCGATCAAGCTGAGCGTGTACGGGCTCTCGGAGGAGCAGGTGGACCGGGTGATCGAGGCCTTCCACGGGATCGCGGAGGAGCACGGGCTCGAGGTGTCCTGAAGGGGCCCCGCGATGCGCGTGGTCGTCCTCTTCTCCGGCGGCCCCGACTCCGTCCTCTCCTCCCTCCTAGCCTGGGAGGAGTTGAAGCCGGACCACATGCTCCTCGCCACGTACGACAACGGGGTCCTGCTGAACGTCGAAAAGGCGAGGCTCAACTACGCCCAGGTACGCCGGCGCGTGGAGTGCGACCTGGAGTGGCGCGTGTTCGACGTGCACGGACTCTTCCATCGGTGGGGACTCCGCGGGCTCGAGCGCCGGATCCTGCGGTTCGGGTGGAATCCGGTCTGCCTGGACTGCAAGTTCTGCATGCTGTACCACGCGCTCGAGCGGCTGGACCCGGACGTGATCGTGACCGGGGACCGCCGATCCCGGGACTACCCGGAGCAGACGCCCGCCGCCAAGGAGTTCTGGGAGGAGATGTGCGGCGAGTACGGCGTCGAGTACCAGACCCCGGTCTGGGGCCTAGAAAAGCGGGAGGTGTACGAGGGGTTGGTCGAGCGGCGCGTGTCCGTGCGCGGGTCCGAGCCCAAGTGCATGCTCGCGGGCTCCTGGAAGCAGCCCGTGGACGAGGAGAAGGTGGAGAGGTACCTGGAGGGGCTGCGCAAGCGGCTCCGCGGGCTTCGGGAGGCTACTCGCCCTCGCTGAGCTCCTTCAGCTCCTCCACCACGCCCTCCAACTCCTCGATCGCGTCGTCCATCGAGGACCGACACTCGCTCAGGGCCTCCACCACCCGGTTCAGCGAGGAGGCCACGTCGCCCACCTTAGAGCGCAGCCGCTCCAGCTCCTCTTCCTCCGCCCTCAGCTTCTCCTCCACCTCCTCCTTGCCCGTCACGATCTTGAGCTCCCCGCTCTTCAGCATGTCGTAGGTCTCCAGGACGAGCTGTCCCGCCTTCGTCTCACCCTGCAGGTGCTTCCGGATCGTGGTCTCCGTGCGCCCCAGCTCCTCCGCGATCTCCGACACCGTGTACCCGGCCTTCTGCCGCGCCAGCGCGGCCGCCGCCACCGCCAGCGAGTCCACCCACGTCAGGAACTTCTCCTCGTGGATCATCTCCAGCACCTTCGGTCGGAACAGCGTCGCCACCAGCAGCACGGTCTCCAGCTGGTGAATCTCCTGCTTGTCCATCGGCTGGAACGGGATCTCCGAGAGGTCGATAACCTCCTCCACGGACTCGGCCATCGGGCTCACCCCCATCGAGCACCGGGGGCGCCTGAGTATTTAAACTCTGAGAACCGGGGGCGGCCGGCCGTGTTCGCCAAGTTCGACGCCCACGTGCACCTGGACGTGCGCCCGGAGGACGACCTCCGACGCATGAGCCTGGCCGGGATCCGATACGCGCTCACCCTCTCCCACGACCCCATACCCGCCCGAACCCACGACGCCCTCCTCGGCCACTGGGAGGCGGTCCGGGCCGCCGCGGAGCGGGCCGACGAGTACCTCATCGACGCCCGCGTCGGGCTCGGGGTGCACCCGCGCGCCATCCCGGAGCGGGGGACCGAGAGGGCCCTGAGGGCCCTGGAGGAGCGCCTGAGCGACCTCGACGCCGTCGGCGAGATCGGACTGGAGCGGGCCACCGAGCGGGAGGTGGAGGTCTTCCGCGAGCAGCTCGACCTCGCCGCCACCGAGGACGTGCCCGTCGTGGTTCACACGCCGCGCAGCCGGGACCCCCGGGTCGTCGCCCGAACCCTGGAGACAATCCAAGACTCCGACGCGGACCCGGCCCTGGTCGTGGTGGATCACCTGAACGAGCGGTTCCTGAACGACGTGCTCGAGCGGGGCCTGAACGCGGGCATCTCGGTCCAGCCGGGCAAGGCCACCGTCGAGGAGGCCGTCGAGATGGTCCTGAACCACCGGGAGGACGCGGACCGCATCCTGATCAACAGCGACGCCTCCCTGGCCCCCAGCAACGTGCTCGCCGTGGCCGAGGTCGCCCTCGAGCTCGAGCGGAGGGGATTCGACGACGTGGAGGCCGTCACCCGAGACAACGCCCTCCAGCTGTTCTGAGCGAGGCCGGCACCCCTAAAACCCGGGCCGCGGGCCGGGGCCGGGGGTCGGACGATGCGCCTCGCCCTGGTTGGGGGCACCGGCGATCAGGGGTTCGGGCTGGCCCTCCGATTCGCGGCCGCGGGCCACGAGGTCGTGATCGGATCCCGGGAGGAGGAGCGGGCGCTCAAGGCCGCCGAGAGGGCGGTGGAGATCCTCTCCGAGCACGGGTACGAGGACGCGACCGTGGAGGGGAGGGAGAACGAGAAGGCCGTCTCGGACGCGGACGTGGTCCTTCTCACGGTGCCCTTCTTCGCCGTGATCGAGACGGTCCGAGGGCTCCGCGACGCGCTCCCGGACGACGCGATCATCGTGGACGTGACCGTACCGCTGGAGACGGCCATCGGCGGCCGACCCACCCGGACCATCACCCCGTGGGAGGGCTCGGCCGCGGAGACCGTGCAGTCCCTGGTGGAGCAGCCCGTCGTCTCGGCCTTCGAGAACGTCTCGGCGGAGCTACTCCGGGACCTGGACCGGGAGGTCGAGTGCGACGTGGTCGTCTGCTCCGACGACGAGGACGCGAAGAGGACGGTGATGGAGCTCGCGGAGGACATCCCCGGCGTGCGGGCGATCGACGGCGGGCCACTCGCCAACGCCCGGATCGTGGAGTCCATCACCGCCCTGCTGATCGGGCTGAACCAGCGGTACGGGAAGAAGGGCATCGGCATCCGGTTCACGGGGATCGAGTGATCGGGGTCCGCCCGCGTCCCGGTCCTCACCCCTCGGTCCGGGACTTTCTCTTCATCCCGGGGGCCCGGTCGTGCGGGACTTCCTTAAAGTCGTCGAGGACGAGCTGGTGACCGTGCGCCGGGAGCTCTCACCGGAGTACGAGGTCCCGGCCGTCCTCCAGGGCCTGAACCGGCCCGTCCTCTTCGAGCGCGTCGAGGGATACCGAGCCAGCCTGATCGGAAACCTCTGCGCCCGACGCGAATACCTGGTCCGGGCGCTCGGCGTCGACTCGTGGGACGACGTGCTCCACCGCCTGGCGAGGGCCATGGACCGGCCCGAGCGACCCGGGAGGGACCCCTCGCCCGCGTTCACGGAGACCGAGCACGGGCCCGGGTTCCTGGACGAGGAGCTCCCCATGTGCCGGTTCTACCGGACGGACGGCGGCCCCTACCTGACCACCTCCCTGATCATCGCGCGCGAGCCCGAGGAGGGCACGCCCAACGCCTCGGTTCACCGCATGATGTACCTGGGCGACGGTCGCTTCGCCGTGCGGATCGTGCCCCGGCACCTGTACCGGTACTACGAGCGGTCCGGCCGCGACCTACCCGTGGCCGTGTGCCTGGGTGTGGACCCGCGAACCATGTTCGCCTGCTGCGCCCGGGTCCCGTACGACGTGGACGAGCTGACGGTCGCGGCCGCCTTCTGGGACGGCTTCCGGGTGCACCTGGTGGACCACGACCTACCCGTGCCCGCGGAGAGCGAGGTCGTGCTGGTGGGCCGCCTCGTGGACGAGCGGGCCCCGGAGGGACCGTTCGTCGACGTGACGAGGACCCTGGACGAGCGCCGTCGGGAGCCCGTCCTGGTCGTGGAGAAGGTGTACGCGCGCGAGGACTTCACGCCCACCGTGATCCTCCCAGGCGGCGAGGAGCACCGCATCATGATGGGGGGCCCGGCGGAGGCGACCATCCTCGCGCACGTCTCCCGGGTGTGCGACGTGAGGAAGGTCCGGCTGACCCCGGGGGGCGGCCGCTGGCTGCACGCGGTCGTCTCCATCCGGAAGCGGACGGAGGGCGAGGCGGTGAACGCGGGCCTGGCCGCCCTCGCCGCGCACCCGAGCCTCAAGCACGTGGTCGTGGTGGACGAGGACATCGACCCGGACGATCCGGAGCAGGTCGAGTACGCCCTGGCCACCCGCTTCCAAGCCGACCGGGACCTGCACGTGGTGCGCGGTCTGGGCTCGACGCTCGACCCGTCCAGCGAGGACGGCGTGATGGCGAAGGCCGTCCTCGACGCGACGGCGCCGTTGGACGAGAGGGACCGGTTCGAGGTGGTGCGCGTCCCGACCACGGACCGCGTCCGAGAGCTGCTGAGGGAGGTGAAAGGGGAGAGCGGTCACCGCAGGTCCACCATGTGATCCAGCTCGGGCCCCGTGGAGATCAGCGTCACCGGCACGCCCACGGCCTCCTCGACCTTCTCAACGAACCGCTTCGCCTCCCCGGGCAGCTCACCCCACGTCTCCGCCTCCGCCGCGTCCGGGAACCGCCGGTCGATGCACGTGAGCACCACCTGCGTCGCCCCGTTGATCACGCACGCCCGCTTGGCCATCTTGAAGTCGAACTCCCCGATCCGCCTCGGCCGCCCCGTCACCGTTCCGCGCTCCACCTCCAGGATCTCCTCCCCGAACCGCTCGATCACCTCCTCTCGGCTCAGCTCCGTCGGGAACGGGCCCTCGCCCACCCGCGTCGCGTACGCCTTGAACACCACGTACACCTCGTCCACCCGCGTCGGCCCGATCCCCACGTCCGACGCGAAGGCGCTCGCCGTCGTGTCCTTGCTCGTCACGTACGGGTAGTCGATCCCGTGGTACAGCGAGAGCCCGAACCCCTGCGTGCCCTCCACCAGCACGTCCTCACCCTCGTTCACGCTCCCGTTCACCAGGCACGGCACGTCCCCGAGGAACTCCTCCAGCTCCTCCACGTCCCGCGCCAGCTTCGCCTTCCGCAGCGCCCGGTCCGCGTTCGCCGGCCCGCACCCCGTCCCCGTCGTGTCGATCTCGTCCGACAGGTGCCTCGACCGCCGCTCCGCCTCGATGTGCTTCCGCTCGATGATCGCGCACCGCTCGTCCACCGTGAGCCGCTCACCCACCCGAAACCGGGACAACCGCTCCACCTCGTCCAGCAGGACCTCCGGGTTCACCAGCACCCCGGGACCGATCGCCAGCTCCGCGTCCTCGTACGGGAACCCGCACGGCACCTGCCGCAGCCCGTACTCCTCCCCGTTCACCCGCACCGTGTGGCCCGCGTTCGGACCCACGCCCGCCCTCGCCACCACGCTCGGCTCATCCTGCACCGCCAGGTACGCGACGACCTTCCCCTTCCCCTCATCGCCCCACTGACCACCAGCCACAATGCTGACGCTACCGCGGTCCCGCAAATCGGAACCCCCACCGACCTCGGGCCGGACGAGCCCTCCGAGCCGGAGACGAGCCCGACCGTGACGGTCACTCGGTACTTATTGAATTCGTTCAACGGCAGCGCGTAGGACGACCGAACCCCCTCCGGGGCCGCCACCACCGCGCCCACCGCGAACTCCCTGGCACCCACCCGACACCGCGCGAACTCCAACCCCTTCCCCACCACCGTCCAATGACTGTCCTTGGGCACGTCCCACAGCCCGGTCACGAAGTCCGGGAACACCAACGGCAGCACCCAGTACCGGCCCAGCGGCACCAAGAACGCCTCCGACACCCGAACCGTCACCGACCCGGGCTTCAACCCCGGCAGCGGGTACTCCAACGCCGCCCGAAACCGCCGGAACGGGTCCCCGATCAGCACGTAGGAGGGGTTCACCAGGTCCCCCGACCCGTACCCACGCTCCCGGAGCACCGACAGCACGCACGACGCCCACCGCACCGCCTCACCCAGCTCGTACCCGGCCGCCGCGAACAGGTAGGCCATCAAGGCCCCAACCGGGCTCACGAACCCGACCACCGACGAGAACTTCGGGTACCCGTTCGGGGTCACGAACGCCCCGGCCTGCCCGATCACGCCCGGACTCACCGCCAGGAACAGCGCGCACCGACCCTGCGAGTCCAGCGCCGCCAACCACGAGGACGAGGTCGAAGCCGCCCGCCCGCCCGGCTGAGCGGGCTGAGCCGGCTGCCCACCGGGAGCCTGCCCCGGCTGCTGGCCCTGCCGAGCCTGAGAGGACGCCCCCTGACCCGAGGGTCGAGCGCCCGACGTCCAGCTCGCGTCCACCACCGCGCACGGGTGGGCGCACAACCCCGCGTTCACCGCCGCCACGTCGGTCACCCGCAGCACCGAGGCCTGAAGGCACCGCCTCAACCGCGCCTCGTACCTCACCCAACGACTCACCGGATCGCAGAGCAGCACCGGCTGAGCCTCCCCGAACGCCAGCCCGGACAGGATCATCCGGCACGCCGCGAGGAACCCCGGCACGTCCCGGAACGGGAACACCGCCACAACGGGACCCTCACCGGACGATCCCACCAGCCCGGAGAACTCCCCACCGAACGCGACCAGGTACCGCACATCCCCCGTATCCACCCGCACTCCGTACGCCGTCCGCAACCGCTCCCGGACCGCGTCCACCATGCTCTTCGCGTCCCCGCCGGACACGAACCCCACCACCGCGGGACGCAGGCACGCGAACAGGACCGCCGCGAGCGCCATCGGGTTCGGGTTACCCGGGCCCGGGGGACTCGCCGCGGCGACCGCCTGCACCCTCAGGCTCGCCTCCCGGAAACTCCGCAGGTACTCGTCCAGCGTCAGCACCGGCACGCCCGGCACGCTCCTCAGGTACACCGACGGGTCGCCCCACACGATCGCACCGCGCTGCTTGGACACCACCGGGGCCAGCTCCAGGGCCGGAGTCACGTTGGCCGGGTCCAGGCAGAGCAGGAAGTCCACCGGCACGCCGACCGCCCTCGCCGCGTTCACCACCCGAGCGCAGGCCTCCTCCACGTCGTCCGGCAACCGCTCCCACTCAGGCCGCACCGCCGAGACCCCGTACGTGAGCACCCGGGACGGCTTCCCCATCAGCCGCAGCTCCAGCGGTCCCACCGGCCCCTGCACCGGGACCGGCACGACCGACGGCCCGCTCGGCCGCGCCAGCGACGCGGCCGTGACGAACACCTTCACCCAGTCGTCCTCCAGCGAGAACGTGCCCGGCACGTTGACCAGCACGTACACCCGCTCCGCGCTCACCGGCGCCGCCGCGACCACCAGCGCCAGCAGCACCACGCCAGCGCGCACGCCCACCACAACCCGACCCCCGTCGAGGACCTGCGGGATCGGGAGTGCCACCACCCCAGGACCGCGTAAACGTCGCACACCTGGGCCTGCAGGCACGGCCCGGTGACCCTGGGCGGGTCACCACGACCGATCAGCACCCGGAAGTGCTCGTCCAGACCGTCGAACTCGACCGTCAGCGGCTCGATCCTCGTCTCGCCACCGGACAGCGCCAGGCCGAAGAAGTTACCGTACCGGAAGTGCCTCTCACCACCGGTCGCGGCCTCGATGACCCGACGTACGTCCCCCAGATAATGTCCCTTGATCAGCGCCATCGCGAGGTTCAACCCCGGCCCCACGGCCCCCACGTCCCTGAGCAGGCGACGGAACCCAACATCCCGCTCCGCTCGGTCCAGAAGCCGGATGAGGAGGGATTTCCAAGCCTCCATGATCCTCGTCCCGGCCGGCTCGCACTCGGCGATGACCAGGTAGGGACCGCACAGCGCGATTACTTCCTCGTACGTCTTGTGGACGAACACGTGGAAACGGGTGGCGAGCACTCCCAGCCGCGCGAACGCCAGCGTCGAGGTGTTAAGGTCAACCGCGACGAGGTCCCACGGGTAGGCCGCGAGGCAGGGGAGCGAGAACAGGTACACCGGGGCCCCCACCTGCACGGAGTTGCCCCTCCCGTCGACCAGCGTCGCGTAGGAGATCAGCGTGGTCGGCGGCGTGGCGACGCCCTGACCTTGGGCTCCGCGGGAACCGGGCTGAAGGAGCCCGGGAACGACCTGAGTGAACTCTGTGGTGAAGTCCCAGTACCTGCCGTTCTGGGGCTTCGGCCCCCAGACGAAGAGAAACCCCTCCCACCGGGTCCCCTCGGCCTGCACGTCCCTCGTCATCCAGACGATGGGGATCCCGTAAACCGCGGCCAGGTACACGGCGGCCGGCCACGGGTAGAAGTGCTGGACGGCCTCACCGCCGCCCTGGGCCCCCTGTCCCCGCTGACCCGGGGTGCCCGGCGGGCTGAGGACGGCCGCGAACGAGTCCCTCAAGAGGTCGGGCAGGGCCCTCACGTATCGGACGTCCTTCCCCTTCAGCGCCGGCTCCGCCCTCGACAGCCACTTCAGGTACCGCTCGAGGTACTCCCGGAACGCGTCGCTCCGGTACACGACCACGATCTCGTCCACGGTGATCCCCTCACCACCGACCAGGAGCTGGTCGAAGTTGTCCAGGAACTGCGGGGGCGGGCACCGTTCGGGGTCCAGATCCGTCACGTCGATCACGGCCGCGTGGGGGAGGATGGGGGCCAGCACGGTCACGTGCTCGGTCCCGATCTCGCTCCCGTCGGGGCCCGTCAACTTGACCCGGGCCATCGACGTTCCCACCACGACGATCGCCACACCGACGGTGACCGGGTCCGTCCCGGTCTTCCTGCAGTACTCCTCCACCAGTCGCCACTTCAGGGCCAGGGCGGACGACAGGGCGAGCGGGTCGAACTCCGCGATCACCGTGATCAGGTGCGTGTAGCCCAGCTTTGAGGCGAAGTCGACGACGCTTGGCATCCTGCTGGGGTCGGTCAGCTGGAGCCTCATGACCAGGATGCCGGGCGCCCGGCGCTGGATAGCCTTGAGTACGCTGTACCTCAGGACCGAGTCGGCCGCGGCCGGGATCACGTAGAGGCGACCGCGCGCGTCCAGATACGAGAGGAGGGAGAAGTACGGCAACCAGTACAGCGACCTCGGGTACGCGCTGTACACGTCGTCCAGCCGATACTTGACCCCTTCGGAGTCCGAGCGGGGCTTGATCCAGTCCTCGGCCCCGGAGGGTGGCTGCACGATCGTCGCGCTCGGGGCGGCCTGGGCCTGGCCGCCCTGCTGACCCTGCTGCTGTCCCTGCTGCCCGGTCTGCTGCGCCTGCTGCTGCCCGCCCTGCCGTTGGGCCTGCGGGGCCTGGGGGCCGCCCAGGGTCCCGGTGGGCCGCAGCGTGGTCTTTGAGCCGGGACCGATGTACGGGGGCTTGACCCCTATGTCCTGATCGTCGGGCTCCGGTGCGTCCATGTACACGAAGCAGTTGGTGTCCAGGAGGATCGGCGGGAGCGCGCCCGCGGGCGCCGCGACGGTTAACGATATGACCGTGAGCAGGAGCGGGACCGGCACCAGTCCGTCACCCCGGGGCGGTCGACGATGCTGGTGGAGGCGGTAAAGAGGGTGTCGTCGGGTCGGGAGGATCCGGGCGAGCGGGCGCGTAAGTACCTGGAGGAGATCGAGGAGCGGGACCGGGACCTCAACGCGGTCACGTACGTGAACAAGGACGCCCCCGAGGAGGTGTCGGACGAGGGGAGGCTGGCGGGCGCGGCGATCCTGGTGAAGGCGAACATCAACGTGGAGGGGATGCCCTGCGACTGCGCTTCACGCACATTAAAAGGGTATCGGGCCCCGTACGACGCGACCGTGGTCAAGCGGCTCCGGCGCGAGGGCGCGGCGATCCTGGGCCTAACGAACATGGACGAGTTCGCGGCGGGCTCCTCGGGCGAGACCTCGTGCCATGGGCCCACGGACAACCCCCGGTGCCCGGGTCGGATCCCGGGCGGCTCGAGCTCCGGGAGCGCGGCGGCGGTCGCGGCCGGGTTCTGCGACGCGGCCCTGGGCACGGACACGGGCGGCTCGATCCGGAACCCCGCCTCGCACTGCGGGGTCGTCGGGTTCAAGCCCACGTACGGGCTCGTGCCCAGGCAGGGGCTGATCGACCTGGCGATGAGCTTCGATCAGATCGGCCCCCTCACCCGGACGGTGCGCGACGCGGCCCTCGTGCTGGAGGTGATCGCCGGGCCGTCGCCGGAGGCGGAGGGTACGGTGCGGCGCTCGGAAGTCCCCCGCTACTCGGAGCTGCTCGACCCCGACGAGGTGAAGCACCTGAAGGTGGGGCTGGTGAGGGAGTTTCTGGAGGTGTCCGAGCCGGAGATCGCCGAGGTGGCGCGGGAGGCGGCCCGGGCGCTGGAGCGGAGTGGCGCCGAGGTCGAGGTCGTCAGCGTGGGGCGCCGGCTGGTCGACCTCGCCCTTCCGACGTACTACATCATCAACTACGTCGAGTTCTTCTCAGCGACGCGCCGCTTCGACGGGCGCCGGTACGGTCGTCGGATCGAGCACGCGTGCGGCCGCGAGGTGCTGCGGCGGATCGTCGCCGGAGCGGCGATCAGCCGGCAGGAGGCGCGCGGCAAGTACTACGAGCGGGCCCTGCGCGCCCGAACCTGGATCCGATCGAAGCTGCTGGAGGTGCTTGAGGATTACGACGTGCTGATCGGCCCGACGGTCCCCAAGCCGCCGCACCGCCTGGGCGAGAAGCTGTCCGTGCGAGAGATGTACGAGTACGACGTGCTCACGGTCATCCCGAACCTGGCCGGGTGCCCGGCGGGCACCGTCCCGTTCGACTCGATCCGCGTGGACGGCGACGAGGTCCCCTGCGGGGTTCAGGTGATCGGCCGGCCCTGGGAGGATCTCACCGCGCTGAACGTCATGGCGGCGCTGGAGGGCGCCGCCCGGTTCGAGCCCTAGCGGGGCGATGAGGACCGGTAGATAGGGTGAGCGACGATGATCGGGACCGCCGTTGCCGAGCCCCGGTGTCCACGGTGCTACCTACCTATCGAGCAGGCGGCAGATCAGCACGTCGTAATCCTCGAGCACCAGCGCTCAGCGTTGAGAGCACCCTCCCTGGTAGAGTCCCGCGTTCAGCACGATCCCGGCGCCGCAGGGCGGCAGTAACCGATCGCTGAGGCCAGCCCGCTGAACACGCCCGGTCCCGCCCGCTCCATCGTGCGGATCCACCCCCTCCACGAACCGAAGGTTCAGCCTCAGCTCCTCCCGGCGGCGCGAGGTCAGGAACACGCGGTAATCCATCCCGGCACCCAGCGGGATACGCGTCGCCGTCTGCATGGCCAGGGACAACGGCACGACCCGCAGTACCCTCCCGGAGGGTCCGGAGGTACCGGGCTTCGGAGCGCTATCGTCGGTACCGTTACTACTCCGATCGCCGACGCGACGGTGGACCGCATGTCCCGGTTGATTCGCTCGCGCATCTCCGCGAAGGCCACCGGGAGACCCGCGACCCCGCTCTCACCCCGTCAGCGTGTACTCGCGTCGAACCATTCGCAGGATCTTCCGTCCCTGAGCCTTTAGATCCCCGGGTTTCAGTCGCACCTGGATCACGGCAACCCTCCCTTCCCGGATACGAGCCCCTATTTCGCGCTCCTAAACATCGGCTCCAGCACCGACCGAACCGTCGTAGGTGGACTCTTCGCCGCCTCATCCGTCTCGATCATCAGGGTCTTCGTCGACGCGTTCAACCCGCGCTTCACGACGTGCCGCCACCTCACGGATTCGAACCGGTCCGGCAAGTATTTCGTCTAACCTAACCTTCCACCCTCGAGTGAAGCGTCCCGTGCTCCATGATCGCCGTAAAACCCGGAAGGGTGGCAGCGCCGCCGACCTCAGCGTCGGCGCCTCCTCGGGCCGGGCGGTCGGCCCCGCACTCGTTCGCCCGGTACCATGGGATGTTCGGGTGCCCCGGTTAGTTACGGATCCCGTAACGATTACCCCCGGGACCGGAATCGACCCGGGTTCCGGCGCTTTAGGGCTCCGAGACCGCTCCAATACGGGGGTGAGGGGTTGTCCCTGGTGACCGCCAGGAACCCGCCGGATCCCCGGGATCTGGGCTCCTTCAAGATCCGGAGGTGCGCCGGCTGCGGGCGGTTGATTAGAATTCCGCTCTCGCGCTGCAACTGCGTTCGGTGCAACGATCTTAGGGGAGAGGCGCTGGAGGAGGGTCCCTACGTGGACGGAACCGGGCCGTACTGCGACCGCTGCCGCCGGGAGGGCAACCTGACGAGCGGGCTGCCCGAGGTGGCCGTGGCCGTGTGCTTCCTCACCGACCGCCGTAACCACCACGTCCTGTACCGGGCGGCCGGGTGCCTGGAGCGCGTCGTCCGGGTGCTGCGCGGGGAGCGTCGGTTCGTCGCCGTGGGTACGCCCGTCGACGACCTGTACTTCAACCTCCGGTGCGGCATGGAGGCCGGGATCGACTTCGGGATCCGGGCTCAGATGTCCTCGATCTTCACGCACATGGACCCGGACTACCTCGTTATCGCCCACAACCCGGTACGTCGGCTGCGGGGCCGTCCTCGGGAGCGGTTTAAGTACACGCTGCGCCGGCACTCCCCCGACCTCCGCCGCGTGATCGTGCTGGAGGACGTCGTTCGGAACGAGGATTTCGCCCGGGCGTACCGGGAGCTGGGCCGGGAGCTTCCGGACGCGTTTGAGTTCCTGCGCTCGGACGAGGTGGAGGACCTGATCGAGCTGCTGCGGGAGTGAGGGCCGTGCTCACGGGGCGAACCCGGGACCCGGAGCGGCTCGCGGCCGGTCTGCGCCGGCTCGGCTGGCGGGTACGGGACGAGGGGGGCCGGGTGATCGCGGTCTCCCCGGCGGGTCAGCAGGTGGAGATCCGAGACTCGGGCGAGCTGAGGATCACGGGGCGGGGGGAGGACTCCGCCGCCCGCACCCTGGTGAAGCTCGCCCGCAAGCTGGGCGTGGAGGTGGAGGTCGAGTCCCTGGAGAGCGGTCCCCGGCGCCCGCTCGTGTACGGGCCCGTGCCCTCGCGCCGCCTGGGTAGGTCCCTGGGGATCGACCTGCCCCGAGGGGTCTGCACGCAGGACTGCGAGTACTGCAGCGTGGGGGTGCCCAGGCGCGCGTCCCCGCGCGAGCGCTTCGAGGTCGATCCGGTCCCGCTCGCGAGGGAGCTTCGGGCCGCCCTGAGTGAGTGCCGGCCGGACGCCGTGACCCTGGCCGGGGTGGGGGAGCCGACCCTGTGCGCCAACCTGGGCGAGGTGGTGGAGGAGATCACCCCGTTGGTCGAGCGGGCCGGCGCCGAGCTGGTCCTGCTGACCAACTCGACCTGGGTCTCCGAGTGCCCGCCGGAGGTGGATCGAATCATCGCGAGCCTGGACTGCGCCCGGGAGGGCCTGTACCGGCGGATCAACCGCCCGCATCCCGACCTGTCCCTGGATCACCTGGTGCGGCAGCTGGAGCGCGTCTCGGAGGACGTGACGGTGGAGGTGCTGCTGTGCCGGGTGGGCCGGGTTACCAACGCGGAGGCGGGGCACGTGCGGGAGCTGGCGGGGTTACTGTCGGGGATCGGCGTCCGGGAGGTGCAGCTGAACACGGTCTCGCGTCCGCCCGCCCGGGGCCGCGCGGAGGCGGTCGGTGCGGGGGAGCTCGCGCGGGCGGAGCGGATCTTCCGGGATGAGGGGTTCCGCGTGGAGGTATACCGATAGGCGGGTGGTGCCGGTGAAGGTGGCGATCACGGGAACGCCGGGCGTCGGGAAGACGACCGTGGGCCGGGTGCTGCGGCGGAAGGGATACGACGTGCTGCACCTGAACCGGGTGGCCCGCGAGCTCGGTGCGCTGCTGGAGGAGGATGAGGAGCGGCAGGCGCGCGTGGTGGACGTGCACGCGCTGGAGCGGTACGTGCGGGAGTGGGAGCCGGGGTCCGATCCGGCGTTCGTGGAGTCGCACTACGCGCACCTCATGCCGGTGGACCTGGTCGTCGTGCTGCGGTTGCATCCGAGGGAGCTGGAGCGGCGGCTGCGGGAGAAAGGGTACTCCCCGCGTAAGATCTCGGAGAACCTGGAGGCGGAGTTCGTGGGGGTCTGCTACGGGGAGGCGGTGGAGGTCAGGTCCGGCGGGTTTCCGGCGAGGCCCCCGAGGGACGTGATACAGCTGGACGTGACGGGCCTGAGCCCGGAGGAGGCGGCGGAGCGGGTGTTGAAGGCGGTGGAGTCCCGGGAGGGGGACGAGGTGGACTGGCTCGCGGACGAGGAGGCGCAGCGCGTGATCGAGCGGTACCTGCCGTACCGGGAGGGGGGCGAGGATGAGGGGTAAGGAGGAGCGGCTGCGCCCGCTGCGGGAGGACGACAAGTACCGTCACCCGGCCGTGCTGGACGAGGGGGTCCGGATCATCGGTGACAACCTGGCCGACGTGACCGCGGAGATCGGCGCGCACGCGGAGATCGGGCCGGGCGTGGTGATCCGTCGGAAGGCGGCCATCTACGGGTTCTGTCGGGTGTTCGACTCGGACGTGGGGGAGCGCGCCAGCGTGTCCCCGTTCTCCGTGGTGCGGGCCGAGGTGGGGAATGACGCGTTCATCGGGGACGGCTCGCTGGTGGGCGTGTTCGGCGGGGAGCGGGCGGTGTTGGGTTACGACTGCTTCATCGGCATGCGGTCGGTGATTCACGGGGGCGTGCGCGTGGGTGAGGGCGTGGTCGTGGGGGCCGGCTCGGTGGTGGAGGAGGACGTGGAGGACTACACCGTGGTGATGGGTCGGCCCGCGGAGTACGCCGGTGAGGTGGTGAGGGTTAGCGGGAACGCGTTCGTGGGAGGTGAGGAGACGGTCGCTCAGGTCCGGGCGGTCACCCGGGGCGAGGACAGCGGGTGGGAGACCGTGGGACTCGTGGACTCGGTCGGGGTCAACCTCAGCGTGATCACGTGGGATCGGGACCTGCTGGAGCGACTCCTGCGGCTGCTGGGGAGGTTCCGGGGTGAGGTGGACTGGGGCGAGTTCGAGGTGGAAAACGTGAAATTCTACGGGGTGGCGGCCTCCTCGCGCCGCCCCCCGGAGCGCGTGGTGGACCGCGTGCGAGAACTGCTGCTGGAGGGGCACGAGAGGCTCGTCGCGTGCATCCTGGACTGCCCCAAACGGTACGGTCGCGACGTGGTGGTGCGGAGCGGCCGGCTGAGCGACGAGGCCGTGACGGGCCCGCTCCGCGCCCGCGGCTCGCGGTACTACCGTCGGACCGAGGAGGGTCTGAGCGTGATCTAGGGGGATGGTCGTCGTGAGGGTCGCCGTGGTGGCCGTTCAGGGCGACGTGGAGGAGCACGAGTGGGCGCTGAAGCGCGCCGGGGAGGAGCTGGGCGAGGACGTGAAGGTGGTCTGGGCGCGGTACCCCGAGGACCTGGAGGGCGTGGACGCGGTCGTGCTGCCGGGCGGGGAGAGCACCACCATCGGGAGGCTGCTGGAGCGCCACGGGCTCGTCAAGCCGCTGCTGGAGCTGTCGGAGTCCGAGGTCCCGTTCCTGGGCACCTGCGCCGGCATGGTGCTGATGGCGCGGGAGGTCGTGCCGCAGGCGCACCCGGGGACCGAGGTGGACGTCGAGCAGCCCCTGCTGGGCCTCATGGACGTCCGGGTGGTGCGGAACGCGTTCGGGCGGCAGCGCGAGTCCTTCGAGGTGGACCTCGAGATCGAGGGGCTGGAGGGAGGGGAGTTCCGGGCCGTCTTCATCCGGGCTCCCGCGGTGGACGAGATCCTCTCCGACGACGTGCGGGTGCTGGCCGAGTACGGTGATCACGCCGTGGCCGTGGAGCAGGACCACCTGCTGGCCACCGCGTTCCACCCGGAGCTGACGGACGACCCCCGGCTCCACGCTTACTTCCTGGAAAAAGCGTGACGGGAGTGGCGGCGTTGGCGTGCGGGATCGCCGGGATCGTGCTGCCCGAGCCCGGCTCGGTCGGTCACCTGCTGACCGAGATGCTGGACGCGATGCAGCACCGGGGGCCCGACTCCGCCGGGTACGGGATCTACCGGGACACGGACGCCACGATCCTCATCCTGGAGCTGCCCGCCGACGAGGAGCGCGACCTACTCTCCGACGTGGAGCGCTGCCTCGGCCCCGACCGTAAGGTGACCCGGATCGAGCGGCTGGCCGAGGACGGAGGCACGATCGTGTACCGGGTCTTCGTGGACGGCATCCCCACGGGCGCGAGCGGGCAGCGGGAGCTCGCCGAGGTAACCCGCAGGATCGAGGACGAGGCCGGCATCACCGTGCTCAGCGCGGGCCAGGGGTTCGAGATCCTCAAGGACGTGGGCAAGGCCGTGGAGGTCTCCTCCCAGTACGGGGTGGAGAACCTGGAGGGAACGCACGGGATCGGGCACGTGCGCTTCTCCACCGAGTCCGTGGTCGACCGGTACCACGCCCACCCGTTCCAGAGCTACCTCGTCCCGAACATCGCCGTGGTGCACAACGGCCAGATCACCAACTACTACTCCATCCGGGAGCTCCTGGAGGCGAAGGGGTACCGGTTTAAGACCGAGAACGACTCCGAGTGCATCGTCGTCTACGTCGCGGACAAGCTCATGAACGGGTACTCCCTGGAGGAGGCCATGGAGGAGGCCATCCGGGAGCTGGACGGCCCGTTCTGCTTCATCATCAGCACCCCGGACGCCATCGCCGTCGCCCGCGACCCGCTCGGCCTCCGGCCCGGCGTCATCGGCTACGGCCGGGACGACACGATCGGAATCTCCTCCGAGGAGGTCGCCCTGCGCCGGATCTTCGGGGAGGAGATCGAGGGCATCGGCCAGATCGAGCCCGGGGAGTACGAGGTCTTCGAGGTGGGGGGTCGCTGGTGAGGGAGAAGGTCATCAACTGCAAGGGTAAGGAGCCGCGAGACATCAACAGCGCCCTGAAGACCCACGCCCCCGAGTACGACCGGATCATCCTGAAGAACCCGGGCGCCAAGCACTACATCGCCGCCGGGCTGACCGAGGAGGTCGAGGTCGTCATCGAGGGCAGCGTCGGGTACTACGTCGGCACCATGATCCACGGACCCAGGATCCTCGTCCAGGGCAACGCGGGCTGGTACCCCGGGGACAACGTCACTAAGGGCGAGATCATCATCGAAGGGCACGCCGGAGACGGCGTGGGCCAGGGCATGTACGGCGGTACCGTCGTCGTCCGCGGCGACGCGGGCTCCCGCGTCGGGCAGATCATGAAGAACGGCACCGTGATCATCGGCGGAGACGTGGAGATCATGACCGGGATGTACATGATGGGAGGCACGATCATCGTGCTCGGCGACGCGGGCACCTACACCGGCGAGAGCATGCTCCGCGGCGAGATCTACGTCCTGGGCGAGGTGGAGGACCTGGGCAAGAACGCCAAGGCCGTGGAGCCGGACGAGGAGGACGTCGAGAGGGTCCACGAGCTGGTGAAGAAGTACGACTTCGACGTGACCCGCGACGACCTCCGCTCCCTCACCAAGATCGTGCCCAAGGAAAAGCGCCCCTTCTACGGGTAGCCCCCATGCCCACCGTCGTCATCCTCTGCAGCGGGGGCCTGGACTCCAGCGTCGCCGCCCAGTGGGCGGCCGACGAGCTGGACGGGGATCGCATCTGCCTGTTCATCGACTACGGGCAGCGGAACGCCCCCGTGGAGCGACGCGCGGCCGAGCGGATCGCGGACGCGATCGGCGCCGAATTCCTCGCGCTCGGCGCCTTCTGGCTCCGGAGACTCTGCCCGGACAACCCCCTATTCGGCGGTCCACCGACCGAGCCACCACGCGACCTCTCCACCCACTGGCTCCCCGCCCGCAACTGGAACCTGCTCGGGATCGCCGCGGCCCTGTGCGACCGCCTCTACCTTCAGGGCGAGGACGACGAGTTTCACATCGTCTGGGGCATCAACGCGGAGGAGGCGCGACGGTTCCCCGACAACTCCAAGGCGTTCGCCAGGGCCGCGGCCCGGGCCCTACGCACCGGTCTCCCCTCGCGACCGAGACTCCACAGCCCGCTCGCGGACCTGGAGAAGCCCGACATCGTCCGGCTCGGGGCCCGGCTCGACGCCCCCATGGAGCACTCCGTGAGCTGCTACCGGCCCGAGTGGAGGAACGGCCGGCCCGTGCACTGCGGAGAGTGCGAATCCTGCCGCCACCGAAGGCGCGCCTTCCGAGAGGCCGGGGTGGAGGACCCGACCGAGTACGCCCGATAGCGGGGGAGTGCCCCCATTCCCCGACGCGGCAGGCCACCCACCGTGGTCGTGGACCGACGCGCCCGGGAGGCGATCCGATCGGGCGCCCTCTCCGTCTTCGCCCCCGCCGTGAGAAGGATCCGGGGCCGGTTTCGCCCCGGGGACGTCGTCCGCGTCGAGACGGGCAGCGGGGAGCTGCTGGGCCACGCCTTCGCCCAGGCCTCGGACCGGGACATCCGCAGCGGCCGCTCCCCCGGCATCGTCGCCCGGATCTTCGACCCGCGGGGTGAGTACCCCGACCGCTCCCCCGACGAGATCGTGCTGGAGCGGATCCGGGAGCGGTACCGGGAGCGGAAGCGCTGGCGCGTGGACCGGCACCGGAACCACATGCGGGTCGTGTTCTCGGAGGCGGACGCCCTCCCGGGCCTGATCATCGACAAGTTCAACGACCTGGCCGTGTTCCAGACGACGTGCCCCGCGATGGAACGGATCGTCCTCCGGCACGCCGAGGAGCTGCTGGAGATCCTGGACGTCGAGACGCTGTACGAGAAGAACGACTCCCGGAAGCGCCGCCAGCTGGGCATGGAGGTGAGGAAACGGACCGTCGCCGGCGAGGACCGCTCCTCCACGATCGTGGAGGAGTACGGCGTGAGGTTCCACGTGGACGTCGAGCGAGGGCAGAAGACCGGGTTCTACATCGACCAGGTGGAGAACCGGGGCGAGGTGCAGCGGCTCGTGAGGGAGGGAGACCGGGTCCTGGACGTGTTCTCCTACGTGGGCGGGTTCGCCATCCACGCGGCCGTGGGCGGCGCGGAGGAGGTCGTCGGGATCGAGAAGTTCGACCGGATCGTGGAGGCCGCGTACGAGAACGCCACGCTGAACGAGGTGAGAGACCGGGTGAAGTTCCTGATCGGCGACGCGTTCGCCCTGCTGGAGCGGCTCGAGCGCCGGGGCGAGCGGTTCGACGTGGTGATCCTCGATCCACCCGCCTTCGTCACCTCCCGCGAGCACCTCGAGCGGGGCAAGCGGGCCTACTTCGACGTGAACTACAAGGCCCTGGGACTGGTCCGGGACGGCGGCCTGTTCGTCACCTGCTCCTGCAGCCACTTCCTCGAGCCGGACGACTTCGTTCGAATCGTGTCCGAGGCGGCCCGGCGCCGGGGCCTCCGGCTGCGCATGCTGGGTCCCCTACGGGGCCAGCCACCCTGCCACCCGATCGTGCCCGGCAACCCCGACACCCAGTACCTCAAGGCCATGTTCTGCACCGTGGAGAGGACCTAGAAGAACGCCAGGTAAACCGCGAACGCGAACGCCGGCAGCGCGAAGGCGACCAGCAACGGGTGCAGCGGCCAGTCGTGCGGCCGCTCCCTCGGCTCCGCCGGGTTCCGCGCCCATCGGACCAGGTCGGCGAAGACCCAGGCGACCACCGCGACGTAGGAGATCACCACGATCGCCCCGGTGATGTGCATGTGATCGTACCAGACCTGAAAGAGGTGCGGAGACGTCTCCCTCATCCAATGGGCCTTTTCCAGCTCTCGCTGCGGGAACAGGATCAGCTGGAGGGCCGGGTACCACCTTACATCCTCCGGCACGAACACCTCCCGGTCCAGCACGGGGGCCGGGAGCATGTTGAACGTGTAGACGAACGGGAGCAGGTTCAGCAGCCCGAACCGCCAGCTCGGGATGCACCAGCCCACGAACGGGAACAGCCAGACGAAGATCCACGTGAGGTAGTACGGGTTTCCGACCTTGGTCGTCAGCGCGAACCAGGCGCCGAGCAGCGCGCAGGTTCCCCAGAGCGCGAACCTCGAACCCGCCCTATCGATCAGCGTACGCACGAGCTCACCCCGACGCCTCCACATCCACCAGAACAGCGCGGCGAACCCGACGGTCATTACAATTCCGGAGAGTTTACCGAGCAGGAAGGACCATCTCGACACGTGCCACCGGCTCAGCAGGATGGGGACGTAGAACGGTGTCAGGTCCTGGGGCAGCCTCCTCATGTGGAACAGGAACACCTGCTCCATGAAGGCTCTGGGGTCCGAGAGGAAGAACGGCAGCCATAGGGCGGCTATCACGCCCGCGAAGGCCGTCAGGAACCTCACCACGTGACCCTTGCCGCGATGTACGCGCAGCAGTATAGACATCGGGACCGCCAGGGTCGCGGGCACGTACTTGAAGCTCGAGGCGAGGGCCAGCAGGGTTCCGGCGGCGGCCGGTCGGCGTTCCAGCAGGACCATCGCCGACAGGGTCATCGCGAGCGCGATCATGGTGTCGAACTGGTAGCCCCAGATCACCATCCCGGCGGGGATGGAGAGGGCGACCCACTGAACGGTGGGCCACTCGAACCTCTGCAGGAGGAGTATCAGCGTGGCCAGGTACGACGCGATAATGGGTATTTTCAGGAAGAAAATGAACTCCCACAGCTTCACGTCCAGATGCAGGACGTGCAGGAGGTACCGGTACGATACGTAGTACAGGACGGCCAACGGTGGGTAATGCACCTTCTCGCACAGCGAGTAGACGCTGAATATCCCGTACGACATGGAGACGTAGAACCACTCCTCGAAGTAATGCACGTCGTACCAGTTGATCATCTTGGAGGCGGTAAGAAGGTAGAATGAGGTGAGGCCGGCCAGCGTGAGGAGGATGGCCAGCCGCTCCCGGGCTTCCCGGTGCCCCATGCCGGTCACTCCTCGATTACTTTCATCGCCTCCCGGGTCGCCCTTTTCACGACCTTAACGGACCGCTTGAACGCCTCGATCTCCCGCTCGTCCAGCTTGATGGGGACGATTTCCAGGATCCCCTCCCGACCCAGCCGGGCCGGCACCCCGATGCAGACGTCTCGGACCCCGGCGATCTCCCCGTCCAGGTAGGCCGAAACGGTCAGCACGCGGCGCTCGTCCTGCAGGATCGTTCTCACGAGGTTCGCGATCGCCTGGGCGGGGCCGAACTGCGACCCTCCCCAGGTCTCGATAATCCTCTGCCCGGCGGTCTTCACCTCCTCCACCGCCTTGTCGACGTCGAAGTCCTCCCAGCCCGGCATGCGGGTGATCGGGATCCCTCCGATGCTGGTGGAGCTGATGACGGGGACCATGGTGTCCCCGTGCTCTCCGATGATCCGCGTGTGCACCTCGCTCATGTGCACGTTGAAGTGCTCGGCGATGATCACCTTGAACCGCATCGAGTCCAGGTGCGTGCCCAGGCCCAGCACCCGGTGGCGATCCAGCCCGGAGACCCGGAGGGCGACGTAGGTCAGCACGTCCACCGGGTTCGTGACCATGAGGATGATCGCGTCCGGGTTCTCCTCCCCGATCCCCTCCAGGTACTTCCTCACGATCCCCGCGTTGTCCTTGGTGAGGTCGAGCCGGGTCTGGCCCGGCTTTCGGGGCACCCCGGCCGCCATGACGATGAGATCCGCGTCCGCGTAGTCCTCGAACCTGTGTCCGATCGTGATCTCCGCGTCCTTCTGCGCGGCGGCGAGCGAGTCCAGGATGTCGCGTCGAAGCCCCTTGAGCCGCTCCACGCTCCTCTTTCGGGCGATGAGCGCCACCTCGCCGACGCAGTCGAGCATGGCCAGACGGGCCGCGGTGGTGGAACCCACCCGCCCCGTGGCCCCGATGACCGCCACCTTGGCCAACGGAGGGCCCCCGTTATCGGAGCAGTAGGGAGAGCACGGCCTTCTGGACGTGCAGCCTGTTCTCCGCCTGATCGTAGATCACGCTGCGCTCGGAGTCCGCGACCTCGTCCGTCATCTCGTACCCGCGCTGGATGGGCATGCAGTGCATGACGATCGCGTCCTCCGGCGCGTGCGAGAGTAGCTCCTCGTTGACCTGGTACGGTCGAAAGGCCCGAAGTCGCTCCTCCCGCTCGTCCTCATCCCCCATGCTCACCCACACGTCCGTGTAGATCACGTCCGCATCCCGCACGGCCTCCTCCGGGTCCCGGACGATCCTCACCTCGGCCCCGTACTCCTCCGCCCGACGCTCCACCTCCCGCCAGACCCGCTCGGGGCACTCGTACCCCTCCGGGACGGAGTGCACGAAGTCCCATCCCAGGGTGACGCAGGCCAGCGCCAGGGAGGAGCAGACGTTGTTCCCGTCCCCCACGAACACGACCGTGTGGGGGCCCCGGCCGAGCTTCTCCCAGATCGTGAACACGTCGGTCAGCGCCTGGCACGGGTGCTCCAGGTCGCTCAACCCGTTGATGACCGGGATGGAGGCGTGGCGGGCGAACTCCTCCAGGTCCTCGTGCCGCCGCGCCCGGATCATGACCCCGTCCAGGTACCGGCTCATGACGGCGGCCGTGTCCTTGATCGCCTCTCCCCGACCGAGCTGCAGCTCCCGGTAGGTGTACGTGAAAGCCTGGCCGCCCAGCTGGTGCATCGCGACCTCGAACGAGATCCGGGTGCGCGTCGAGGGCTTCTCGAACACGAGGCCGAGCGTCCGACCCTCCAGGATCGGAACGACGCGCTCGCCCGCGAGGTAACGCTCCTTGAACATCCGCGCGACCCGAAGCACCGTCTCCACGTCCTCCCGATCGAGGTCCGAGATGGAGAGCAGATGGTCGATCTCGAGCCGCTTCAAGACCCACCCTGCCCCCGGATCCGCTCCATGCGGCGCACCCGCTTCCGCACCGTCTCCGGCTTGCCGATGTCGGACCGGTGCCGGATCCTCTCCCCGCTCACGCACTCCCGGATCGCGCGCTCCGCGGCCTCCTCCGCCTCCTCCAGGCGCTCCCCGATCCCCACGATCGCGACCGCGCGCGAGGAGGTCATCGTGATCGTGCCGTCCTCCTCCAGGTTCACGGACGCGTAGTACGGGATCGCGTTGAGCCGGTGAATGCACTCCTCGTCCACCTCGATCGGCTCACCCTCACCCTCGGAGGACTCCGGGTACCCCTCCGGCACCACGTACTTGCAGACCGTGGCGCGCTCCAGGAACTCCACGTCCCCCTCCATCGAGCCCTCGGCGATCGAGGCGTGCAGCGTGACCAGGTCGCCCTCCGCGATCGGCAGGATGTTCATCGCCTCAGGATCACCGTACCGGCAGTTGAACTCGATCACCACGGGTCCGTCCGCCGTCAGCATGAACTGACCGTAGAGCACGCCCCGGTACGGCTCACCCGTCTCCTTCCGGATCGCCTCAACCGTCCGCTCCAGGATCCGCACGGACTCCTCGTACTCCTCCCGGGACAGGAACGGCAGCAGCCCGTCCGGGCACGAGTACGAGCCCATCCCGCCGGTGATGGGCCCCTCATCGCCCTCGTAGGCGTGCGGGTGGTCCTGCACGGCCGGCGTGGGAAGTACCTTCCGTCCATCCGTGTACACCTGGATGGTGTACTCCTCGCCCACACACCTTTCCTCGATCACCACCCGGGGCAGCCCGCCGATCTCCCGCTCGAAGATCTCCCGCACGTACTCCTTCGCCTCGTCCAGGTTCCGCAGGTGCTCTCCCACCACCTTGACGCCCTTACCGCCGGTCAGCCCGGCCGGCTTCACCGCCACCGGCTTGCCCAGCTCGTCGATGAACTCGCAGGCCTCGTCCGGGTCCTCGAACACCCCGAACTCCGGGTAAGCCTCGATCCCGTGCTCCCTCATCAGCCGGCGGGCGAACCCCTTGTCCCACTCGATCCGGGCCGGACCCCGCTTGGGACCGAACGTGGGTATCCCCTCCTCCTCCAGCCGATCCGCGACCCCCTCCGCCAGCGGGTCTTCGGGCCCGATCACCGCCAGGTCCACGCCCCACCGCACGGCCGCCCTGGCCACCGCGTCCACGTCCGTCGGATCACCCACCTCGTAGTCCTCGGAGAGCCGAATCAGGCCCGGGTTGCGGTTCCTCAGGAACGCGTACAGCTCCACGTCCTCGTCCGGCGCCCCGCACAGCGCCTCCGCGATCGCGTGCTCCCGGGCCCCGCTACCCACGATCATCACCTTCACCGCTTCTCAACCCCCGCAGATCCTCGGCCGTCAGCACGCTCCTCAGCCGAATCCCTCGCTCTTTAAGCGCTTCCTCCGCGCCCTCCCGACGGTCCACGACCACCACCGCGTCCCTCACCTCGCCACCCTCCTCCTCCACCGCCTCCGCCGCCTCCAGCAGGGAGCCGCCCGTCGTCGCCACGTCGTCCACCAGCACCACCCGACGCCCTTCCACCTCCCCCACGATCCGCTCCTCCCGACCGTACCCCTTCCGCCGCTTCCGAACGATGGCCATCTCCCGTCCCGTCTTCACCGACAGCACCGATACGAGCGGAACCGCGCCCAGCTCCGGGCCCGCCACGACCTCCCCCTCCGGCAGGACCTCCGCCAGCGCGTCCGTCAGCGCGTCCAGCACCTCGGGGCGCGTGCAAGCCTCCTTGATGTCCACGTAGTAATCGCTGCGACGCCCGGAGGAGAGCACGAAGTCACCGAACTTCAGCGCCCCCACCTCCAGGAGCAACCGCGCGAGCCGTTCCCGATCCATCACCACGGCACCTCCTTCAACCGCAGTAGGTAGCCGATGGCGTTGGTCAACCAGTGCAGGGCGAGCGTGAGAACCGCCAGGACCGCGATCAACCGGGCCGCCGGGACCCACCCGTACACCAGGTGATGCAGCAGGAGCGCCCCGGCGAAGAAGTCCAGCTGGTCCAGGACCGGGGCCGGCGCCCCGCGCTCGAGGCCGACCCGCCGCTTGATGAAGCTCCCGACCGCGTCCCCCACCATCGCCCCGAACCCCAGCACGGCCCCCTCCACCCACCGATCCGGGTCTCCCACCGCGAGCCCCTCAGCGAGCCCCGTCAGCGCCCCCGCCAGCGTTCCCACGCAGAAACCGCGCACGGTTACCCCGTCACCCAGCACGCGGCGTCCGTCGGAAAGCTTTTTACCAAAATCCAGCGGCGCACCGCCTCCGAACAGGCAGGCGCTGACGTTGGCGACGTAAGCGGGAAGGATAAACCAAACGCCGCGAGCGAGTTCAGTTAGGGTCACACCCACCTCCATTTCACCATCCCCTCTTGGGGGTGCACTGGTGACCTCCGAGAACGGCGAGGTGTTGCGCGAGACGAAGAGCCTCTGCCCGGAGTGCTTGAAGGTCGTCCCCGCCCGCCTGGTTCGCACCGAGGACGACCGGGTGGAGATAGTTAAGGAGTGCCCTGAGCACGGCGAGTTCCGCGAGGTGGTGTGGTCCGACGCGGAGATGTTCGAGCGCGCCTTTAAGTACGAGCACAAGGGGCCCGGGATCGAGAACCCTCAAACCCGGTGCGACCGCGGTTGCCCCCTCAGCTGCGGGCTCTGCGAGTGCCACCTCAGCACGACCGCCCTCGGCATCATCGACGTGACCAACCGCTGCAACCTCAACTGCCCCGTCTGCTTCGCCAACGCCGAGGCGAAGGGGTACGTGTACGAGCCCAGCCTCGAGCAAATCGAGGAGATGCTCGACCTGCTCCGGTCCGAGCGCCCCGTGAAGACCCCCGCCGTGCAGTTCGCCGGCGGCGAGCCCCTCGTCCGGGACGACATCCACGAGATCATCTCCGCGGCCGCCGAGCGCGGCTTTCACGTTCAGATCGCGACCAACGGCATCGAGTTCGCCCGCGATCCCGACCTCGCCGAGGACCTGAACGAGGCCGGGCTCAACGTAGTCTACCTGCAGTTCGACGGGCTCAAGCCCGAGATCTACGAGCGGATCCGCGGCAGCCGGAAGGTCCTGGAGCTCAAGAAGGAGGCGATCAAGAACCTCGAGCGCGCCGGCCTGTCCACCGTCCTCGTCCCCACCCTGGCCCGGGGCGTGAACGACGACCAGATCCGACCCATGCTCGACTTCGCCCGCGAGTACGAGGTCATCCGCGGGATCAACGTTCAGCCCATCTCCTTCACCGGCCGAACCCCCAGGGAGGAGCGCGAGCGGCTGCGCATCACCATCCCAGACTTCGTCAAGCTCGTCGAGGAGCAGACCGACGGGCGCGTTCCGGCCGACAGCTTCTACCCGGTCCCCACCGCCGCCAAGATCGCCCACCTGATCGGCCAACTGCACGGTCAACCCAAGCCCGAGTTCTCCGCCCACCCCGTTTGCGGCGTCGCCACGTACCTGATCGAGGAGGACGGGTGGTACCGACCCATCACGGACTTCGTCGACCCGGACGCCTTCCTCGAGATGCTGGAGAAGGTGGTCGAGAAGGTGGACTCCCTGGAACGGCGCCGGGACCAGGCCAAGGCCGCCTGGATCGTCGCGAAGCACCTGCGCAGGGTCTTCAAGGGGATCACCGGCAAGCGGCGCCTCGCCCGCCTCGTCGTGGACGTGGTCACCAAGGGCACCTACGACGCCCTCTCCGAGTTCCACTGGAACGCCCTCCTGCTCGGCTGCATGCACTTCATGGACCCGTACAACTTCCAGACCGACCGCGTGCGACGCTGCGTGATCCACTACGCCACGCCGGACGGTCGAATCATCCCGTTCTGCGCTTACAACACCATCCACCGGGAGGAGGTGGAGAAAAAGTTCAGCGTACCCCTGGAGGAGTGGAAGCGGCGGAGGCGGGAGGATGAGTGAGATCGAGCGCGCCGCGCGGCTGATCCTCGAGGCCGACACCGTCGTCGCCCTCACCGGCGCCGGCGCCTCCGCCGACTCCGGCATCCCCACCTTCCGCGGCAAGGACGGGCTCTGGAACCGGTACGACCCACGAGAGCTCGCCACCCCGGAGGCCTTCGCCCGAGACCCGAAGAAGGTCTGGAAGTGGTACCTCTGGCGCCGCAAGAAGATCGCCGAGGCGGAGCCCAACGACGCGCACCGAGTCCTGGCGAGGATGGAGCGGGAGGGCCTCCTTGAGGCCGTGATCACGCAGAACGTGGACGGGCTGCACCAGCGCGCCGGCTCCCGCCGCGTGATCGAGCTGCACGGAAACATCTGGCGCGACGAGTGCGTTGGCTGCGATTACGAGCGGCTGAACGACCCCGAACGCGGCGAAGGACTCGAGTACGACGAACTCCCTCCACGCTGCCCCGAGTGCGGCGAGCCGCTCCGGCCCGGGGTCGTCTGGTTCGGTGAGCCCCTACCCCCGGACGCCCTAATCCGGGCCGAGGAACTGTCCCGGGGCTGCGACGTGATGCTCGTCATCGGCACCTCCGGCGAGGTCCGGCCCGCCGCCGACCTCCCCCTGATCGCCCGACGGCACGGCGCCAGGCTGATCGAGATCAACCCCTCCGAGACCCAGCTCTCCCCCCACATGCACGTGCGCATCCGAGAGCGCGCCGCCCCGGCCATGCGCGAGCTCTGGAGGCAACTCCGGTCCGCGATGAGGTAACCCGGCGCCCCTGCTGACCGATGATGACACGGCACGAGGCCGAGCCTACACCAGCGGTACGACCTCCACCCCCAGATGCTCCCGCACCATCCCCACGATCCGCTCCCCCCACCGCAGCTTCCGTCGCTTGATTCGATCCGCCCGGAACACCCCGCGACCCTCCCCGGGCCGGGAGAACTCCGTGGTCAGATCCCCGAAATCCATCCCCACGGTCAGCACCCGCCGCGCCCCGCGCCGGGCCGCCAGCACCACCGCCCGATCCCCGTCCGTGAACCCGCCCGGGTTCACGAGCTCCCGACACGGCGGATCCACCTGACAGGTCCCGAGCACCCCCGCGTCCGCCAACACCGGGACCCATCGCGCCAGCCGCTCCATGTTGTCCCCGTGCGCGTGCACCACGGGCACGGCCCCCTCCTCCACCGCCATCAGCAGGAACTCGACCCTCCCATCCAGGTCCGTGACCACCACGTCCGGCACGATCCCCACCCGCAGCAGCGCCTCGCACGCCCCGTCCGCGGCGTACACCACCCGACCCTCCAACTCCCCCCGCACCTCCGGCAACCGACGGACCGACGGGCCGGCCCCCACCACGACCACCTCCCGAGCCACCGGCACGTCCCGAAGCCTCAGCCCCCGGCCCGCCAGCAGCTCGCACATCAGGATCGCGGCCAGCCGATCCTCGGACTTCTTAAATCCCAGGTCCCGGCGCACCTCCTCGATCACCTCCACCAGCGGATCGCCCAAGGGGGCCCGCACCCCGTGGTCGTCGTGGGCGTGATCGGCGCCTCCGGCTACACCGGCGGCGAGCTCCTAAGACTCCTAGCCCGTCACCCCGAGGTCGAAGAGGTCCGATACGCCACCTCCCGCCGGCTCGAGGGAGAACCCGTCTGGAAGGTGCACCCTAACCTTCGCGACGAGTACCCCGATCTCCGGTTCACCGACCCCGACCCGGCGGAGGTCGGCGAGGAGTGCGACGTCGTGTTCACCGCCGTCCCGCACACCGCCGCCATGGAGCTCGTCCCCGACCTCCTCGACGGCGGCGCCCTCGTCATCGACCTCAGCGCCGACTTCCGGTTCGACGACGTCGAGGAGTACGAGCGCTGGTACGGGGTCGACCACCGGGCCCCCGACCTCAACGAGCGGGCCGTGTACGGGCTACCCGAGCTCCACCGCGACGAGATCCGGAGGGCCGACCTCATCGCCAACCCCGGGTGCTACCCGACCGGCGCGATCCTCGCCGCCGCCCCGATCGTGGAGGAGGGCCTGGCCGACGTGATCGTCTTCGACTCCAAGAGCGGGACCTCGGGCGCCGGCGCTAAACCCTCCCAGACGACCCATCACCCGGAGTGCGCGGAGGACCTCACCCCGTACAACCCCACCGACCACCGGCACCTGCCCGAGATCCGCCAGGAGCTGGGCAAGCTGGGCGACGTGGAGGTGCACTTCACCCCTCACCTGGCCCCGCTCGTCCGCGGCATCGAGACGACCGCCCACTGCCTCGGTGACGCGGAAATCGAGCCCGAAGAGCTCCGGGAGCTCTACGAGGATTACTACGGGGACGAGCCGTTCGTCCGGCTGTGCGAGGTCGGGGAGGCGCCCCGACTGTGGGCGGTGCGAGGCACCAACTACTGCGACGTCGGCGTCTTCGCCGTGGGCGACGGCCGCATCGTTGTGGCCTCGGCCATCGACAACCTGGTCAAGGGCGCCTCCGGCCAGGCCATCCAGAACATGAACATCCGGATGGGGTTCGAGGAAACCGCCGGGCTGGAGGAGTTCGGGTACCACCCCTAACCGCTCGCCCGCTCCCGAACCATCCGCTTGACCCTCAGCTCCCCCTCCTTATCACCCTTCGGGACCAGGGCGAAGGAGCATCGATCGTCCCCCAGCCCCCAGCACGCGTACTCGATCGCGTAGTATCCCTCACCATTCACCTCGCTGACGATCCCCTCGATCAGGCCAGCCTCCAGCGAGCACAGCGTCCGACCCACCTCCGGCGCCCCGGCGCACGAAACGCACTCGAAGACAGTGACGGTCTCGTACCCCCAATCCATCACCCGCTCATCCTCCCGCGTCTCCTCGCGGTTCACTACGACCCGACCGCATCCGATCTCCTCCAGCAGTCTGAGCCCCTCCTCAACGCTCGAGACGCCCTCCCTGCGAACGATTTCCCGACCCAGCCGCTCCGCCAGAATCCTCGCCTCGCCGTCCGCCTCCATGTCCCAAATGATGGATCTGACCACGAGGAACGCCAGCCGACTCACGCTCCCCGACCTCTCCCTATCCATCTCGATCAGGTCCTTCACATGGAAGAACACCTGGCAGCCCCGCGTGCGGCTCGGTCGAGGGTCGTATTTACTTTACTCTGGTTTACTTTTACTTTACTTTGGTTTGGTTGGCACTTAGACCCTCACCTCCAGCCCCGGCCCCACGTCGACGAACTCGAACCGCTCCCGAAACACCTCCTTCGCGAGGTCCCCGGAGCAGTGGCACGGTCCCGCGACCCTTACCCCGAGCTCCCTCAGCCGGTCGGCGATCCGCTCCACCTCCCGACGCGACGCCCCCATCAGGTGGAACCCACCCAGGACCGCCCTCACCTTCAGGCCGCGGCGAACGCACCACTCCGCGAACCGGTCGACCCCCGGGTGCGCGCACCCGGTCACCAGGAGCCCGTTCACGAACGCGGCCCGCTCCCTCGGCGGGCCCTCGAGCACGTCGGTCAGCACGACCTCGTCGTCGATCCCCAACCACTCCTCTCGAACCATCTCGTTCGGCACGTTCAACCGTTCCGGTGTGATCACCCTCAAGGCATGGGGCGCGACGGCCTCCAGCCCGCCCGCGTGATCCCAGTGGTTGTGGGATATCACGACGAAGTCCACGTCGTCCGGCTCGTACCCCAGTTCCCTGAGGTTATGCTCCAGCAGGTCCGGGCTGGGCCCGGTGTCGAAGAGCACCGTCCTCCGGTTCTCGATCAGCGCCGCGAACCCCGGGCCCGACTTCAATCCCTCCACCTTCGGCGGCTCGTCCGAGACCACCACCGTCACCTTCACCGCGCTCACCCGGTCCCCACGCAGCCGGCGCCCGGTATCAGCCTTCCGCCCGGCGGCGGCGCGACACCGGACCACCCGCTACGGTTTAAAACCGGGCTATCGGGGGTGCCGAGGCGGTAGCGGTTAATGATCCCAGTGGGGCAGGGGGCCGGGGGCTCACTGGATTGACCGAGTCCGGCGATGAAGAGGGGATGAAGATGGAGGACCTCCTGAGGACCGAGGAGGAGCTGCCCAAGCCCGGTCTGGTCGGGCTCGCCATGTTCGTCTCGTTCAAGCGGTCGATCCAGGAGCGCGTTGGTGAGGCCTGGGAGCAGGTCGCCGTGGACGCCATGCGCCGGTTCCTGAGGTTCCTTGAGTCGGAGGAGGGTGTGAAGGCCGAGAGCCTCGAGGACGTCCTGGAGCTGGGCGCCAAGTACCGCTTCATTAAGGACTTCCACAGGGAGGACAACTGCGTCACGGTGACCGGGGCGCTCAAAACCTCTCACGTCGAGGACGTCGTTGCCATCGCCAAGGCCCTCGTGCTGGAGGGGCTCAGCCGCGAGGGCGTCAACGTCACGCGGCTTAAGGAGGAGGTGGACGAGGGTCGGATCAGGATCTGCTGGGAGACCCGGTGAGCCCCCGTGCCCCGAGCGCGCCCATCCTCGGGGTTGAACGATGCGCGTCCTTCAGGTCGTGGGGCCTAAGGGCTCCGGCAAGACGTCCTTCTGCAGGAGGGCGGTTCAGGGGCTGCGGAAGCGCGGTTATCGGGTAGGGTACGTGAAGTCCGTCGGGGAGCCCCGGCTGGACCTCCGCTCCCGCGACACGGGGCGCGTCCCCGCGGACGTGCGGGCCGGGGTGGCCGAATCGGAAACGGTCCTGTTCCTGCCTGAGCTGAAGGTGGACACCATCCTCGGCCTCCTCTCGCTGCTGGGAATCGATTACGCGATCGTGGAGGGATTCGGATCCCGGGAGCTGGGAGTGAGGGTGGGGTTCGGCGGGCGTCATGAGGGCGCCACGATCCCCGCGGAGGAGCTCGAGGGGGCGCCGGAGGACGCCGTGGTCCGGTACGCGGTCAAGTACACGGCGGAGGCCGACTGCGGCCGATGCGGGTACGATTCCTGCCGCGCGTTCCGTCGGGCGGTCGCGCGCGGTGAGGCCTCACCGGACGACTGCCGGGCGCCGGAGCTGGCCACCGTCCTGGTCGACGAGCGTCCGGTGCCCTTGAACCCGTTCGTCGAGAGGGTCGTTCGGAACGTGGTGGCCGGACTGGTGAGCTCGCTGAGGGGCGGTGAGGGGGATCGGGCGCTGGTCGCGGTGCGTTTGTAGATCAATCCCCATCCGCATCCCCGTCGTCTGTATCCTCACTTGACTCCACATCCTCCAAACTCTCCTTCAGAAGCTCCAACGCCTCCAGCGCGGCCCTCCTCAGCGAGGACCTCCCGAACAGCACCAGCGCGATCGCCAGTATCAGGACGGCCGCGATCGCCAGCAAGAGGAGCGGCAGTCCCGCCATCACTATTATTGGGATCAACCGTGACGCCCCCTACGCGGGATGACGATCGGCTCGCGTCCGAGGCGGTGAGGAGGGCTGTACTCTCCGACCGCCGTCCGGCCTCAAGCTTCCACCACCAGCTTTGAGTGACACGCGTCCACCACGCGGCACCGCACCCGGCTGCCCGGGTCGGGTTCCTCACCCCGAAATACCGCCTTTTTCGCGTGCTCGTCCCGGCCCCACCCCTTCTCCAGCACCGTCACCTCAACCCTCCGACCGACCAGCTCCCGGTTCGCCTCGCGCGCCCACTCCAGCCGCTTCCTGTGCAAGATTCGGCTCCGCCGAAGCTTGACCCGCTCCGGCACCTGGTCCCTCATCTCGGCGGCCGGGGTGCGGGGGCGCCGGCAGAACCGGGCGGCGTGGAGGATGTGCGGCCGGGTCCGCTCCAGGAACCTCAACGTGTTGCGGAACGCCTCCTCCGTCTCCCCAGGGAAGCCCACGATCACGTCCGTGATGAACGTGAAGTACCCGAGCCGCCGCTTGAAGGCCCGGTGCACCTCCAGCGCCTCCTCGACCGTGTAGTTGCGGTTCATGCGTCGCAGCACCTCGTCGTCACCACTCTGCACCGGCATGTGCACCGCTCGGTAGAGCACGTCGTCCCACGTGGCGAACAGGTCCGCCAGCTCGTCCGCGATCGGGTACGCGCTCCCCGGGTTGAACATGCCCAACCTGACCCGGGCCCCGTGCCGGGAGCACCGCTCCACCACCTCCTCCAGTAGGTCGACCAGGTCAACGCCCGACCGATCCAGGCCGTACGCGGCCGTGTCCTGCGCGGTGAGGTGGACCTCCACCGCCCCGCGCTCCAGCTCCCGCTCAACCCGGCGCAGCAGACGCTCGGGCGGGAAGCTGCGCAGGTCCCCCCGGGCCAGCTTGACGGCGCAGTAGGCGCACCGGTTGGGGCAACCCTCGCAGATCGGCACGATCGCGCTCAGGCCGGGGAGGACCCGCGGCGCGTCGGCCTTCCAGTCCAGCCCTTCCCGATCGCCGATGAACTCCACCCGATCCCCCCGCAGCGCCGCCCGGACCGCCTCCACGACGCGGTCCAGGTGTCTAGGACCTACCAGGGAGGCGTCGGGCCGAATCTTCCGGACGCGGTCCGGGTAAGCCTCCGGGAAGCAGCCCGCCACTACCGTGGGACGACCCTCCAGCTCCACCATCCGGTTGACCATGCGGGCGTCCACGCTGTCTCGAACGATGCAAGTGAGGAGCACGACCACGTCCGCCTCCTCAGGGTCCACCAGCTCGAACCCGGCCCGACGGAGCAGGGCCTTCACTAGTCTGCCATCGTCCCGGTTCGCCGCGCACCCGTAGACCTCCACGCTCACTTGGACCACGGCTTCTCACCCCCGTACCTCGGCACCTCGACCACGTACGAGAGGTGGCTGCTGTACGAGAGCACCCGGTACAGCTCCTCGCGCAGGTTTCCCCACATCCTGACCGCCGTCAGGAGGTGAACGGCCGCCGACGCGCCCGATCCCAGCAAGTACCCCACGGCCACCCGGTCGACGCCCCACCATCGGGCGACGAGAAGTTCGAGGAGCGGTACCAGGAACAGCGCCGCCGTGGCCTCCTCCTCCCGACGGAACGCGGCCAGCTGTGAGTATATGTAGACTACCAGGGCCCCCGGAACGCTGCCGAGCGAGTACAGCAGCATCAGGTCCGCGCTCACCCGGGATACCTCCCACCCCCACGCGGGAAGTGAGAGCGCCGCGGTACCCGCGAGCGGCGGCGCCACCTCCAACCCCACACGCGTCCTCAGTCCCCAGACCGCCAGCGCGATCAGGGACGCCCCCAGCGGGCCCGAGATGTACCCCATCCACCCCGCGTGCGGGCCCACCGCCAACGTCAGCTCGATCAGGATCGCGCCCGAGAGCAGCAGGGTCAGTCCCACCCCGCGCCGAAACTCCGAGCGCACCCTCCGACGGATCTTCCGGAACTCGTCCCTCCCGGCCTCGTACGCGCGGCTCAAGTCGTCCCCCACGCTCGCCCAGAAGCACCCGGAGGCGAACGTCCCCGCCATCAGCGGGAGCATTCCCAAGAGCGACGGCACGTCCAGCGGCGGGTACGGGAAGCCGTACTCGGACCAGATCAGGAGCTTGTCGAAGAACACCGCGAGGTAGTACGCCACGGACGAGATCATGAGGATTAAGAGGTCCAGAAGGGCGGCCACGGCCACGATCACGCTCCCGATCACGTACCCGAGAGACGGCTCCCTGGGCGGCACCGCGCGCCCCCGCACGTTGAGCGCCAGGCTCACCGCCAGCACCGAGAGCGTCGGTAGCGAGGCCAGCTCAACCGCCAGTAGCGTATCTCGCACGATCCAACCGATGAGGATCGAGGCGGCCAGAAACACCGACCACGCGACCACGACCTGCGCGACGGGGCGCCACTCATCCTCCTCCCGGCTGGCCTCAACCATGCAGCTTAGCGTGTAGGAAGCTCCCACGAGCCCGGCCAGTCTGAGCTCCTCGGGGGAGAGCTGCGTTCGAAGGAAGAGCGCCAGGCACCAGCCCACCAGGTAGACGGAGGGAGGGTACAGGAGGCTCACCAGGATCAGCGTCCCCAGGAGCGGCGAGAGGGCTCCCAGGTGCCTGACGTCCGAGGCGATCCGGGAGCCGAAGACCTGGAAGGGCGCGGACGCCAGCACGCCCGCTATCAGTCCGAGGCTCAGCCGTGGGATCAGCTCGCCCGGGATCGACTGGACCAGGACGGTGAGCGCGAACACCGTCCAGACGGGGGACAGCAGCAGCGTGGTCCGCACGATCGGACGCATCTCGGCCCCGGGCCCCGCCCCGCTCAGGGCCCGGGCCAGCGCGTGCGACAGGAATCCCATCCCGTCCACCCGAGCTACGATCGGGCGTACGTGGCGTAACGCCGCTCGTACTCCCGACACATCCGGACGACGTCGAACCGCTCGGCCCTCTCAACGGCCCGGCGCGCCATCTCGAGCAGCCGACTCGGGTCCTTGAGCACGCTCACGAGCGCCTCGGCCCCGGCCCGGTGGTCCTCGGCCGGGAACGTCCGTCCAATCTCCTCGTCCACGATGTACGGGACCGCACCCACCTCCGAGGCCACCACCGGGCACCCGGTGCTCATCGCCTCCAGGAGGGACATCGGCAACCCTTCCGACCGACTGGACAGCACGAACACGTGGAACCGGTGGTAGAACCGGAGCACCTCGTCCGGGGGTTGAGGGCCGTGGAACTTGAAGATCCCGCGTAAGCCGTGCCGGCGGACCAGCCTCACGCACTCCCGGTAGTACTCCTCGTCGTCCACGGGCCCGACCACGTGGAACCGGACCCGATCCCGGCCCAGCCTCTTCACCACCCGGGCGGCCATGCGGACGAACACGTCGATCCCCTTGATCGGCTCCACCCTCGCCACCGTGCCCACGTGCAGCCGGCCCGCCCGCAGGAACTTCCCCTCCATGTCCTCGGGCGGTGGGAACTTCCACGTCTCAATACCCGAGTAGATCACGTCCACCTTCTCCTCCGGCGCCCCCTGCCTCACGGCGTGCTCCCGATGGTAGTCCGAGATCTCCAGGATCTCGTCGCAGTGCCGGTACGAGGTCCTGATCATCGACTCGAAGCAGCCCCGGTACAGCTCCCGCTCGAGCTCGCTCATTCCCTCCAGCCGGGCGTCCAGCTCCTTCGTCAGTATGCCGTGCTCGGTGACGATGAAGGGGGTACCGTGAGCCGCCTTCCGGACGGCGCACAGGAACCCGCACACACCGCTGTTCTGAGGGTGCGCCACGTCGCACTCCGGCAGCCTGCGGGCGTGCGAGGCGATCCCCAGCGCGAACGAGCAGACGTTCACGACGGCCCAGTACGCGTCGCTGAGACGATCCACGGGACCCGCCAGCTCCTCCGCGAACTCTACCAGCGAGTGCACCAGCGGCCCCTGGAGCACCCGCGACGGTCGCTTAGAACCCCTGTACAGCTCCCTCAGCATCTCATCGTCCAGCGTCCTCCCCTCCAACAGGCGTCGGAGCGCCCGTTCCAGCCCTTTATAACGCCCCAGCCTCCGACCGATCGACCACTTGATCCTGTGCGTGGGTAACGCCCTATCCAGCCACCTGCGCGGGTCCGACCGGCGCGGGATGACCTCCTCGATGACCACCTCCTCCACGTTGTCCGGGATCTCCACCACCGGCTCCTTCTTGTCGGGGGGCGCCAGGCACAGGACGTTGAACCTGACGTTCTCGGAGTACTCAATCAGCCGCTGCACCCAGGTCGTGACGCCACCCAGCGTGATCGGATAGGTTCCCTCGGTCACGATGGTGACGCGGGGCCTCCCACCCAGCTCGGTCACCCGGGCCCAGTCACCCACCCGGACTTAAATGACCTGGGGAGCCCGCCCCCTACCGGAGATCGACCACCTCGGCCCCTGGCGGCGCGTCCTCGGGCCTCACCAGCACCCGGCACGGCCTGACCTCACCGTCCACCACCGCCGGCCAGTGCAGGCCCGGTCGGGCGTCCCCCGGCACCACCACCTCTCCACCTTCGATCCGGACGGGCTCGACCCCGGCCTTCAGGCAGACGCGCGCCCCCTCCTCGGACAGCGCCAGCAGCCCGGTCGTGGGCACGACGGTGAACCACCGATCCCCCTCCTCGGAGCGCACGTGCTGCCCGTCGAACCGGTACTCCAGCCCCTCCAGCGCGTCCACCCCGAACTGGAACAGGGAGACGGCCCGCGGCACGTGCTCGCTCGGATCGCCACCGCCTCGCTCCAGCAACCCTTCCAGCTCCTCCCTCAGCCGACGCAGGGCCCGCCGGGACGCGGGGTTCTCCTCCCGTCCACAGGTGAACCGCACCTCGAGCCCGCGCTCCTTCAGCTCCTCTCCCACGAGCCGGTAGCCGCCGTGGGCGTGACAAACGAGGACCGAGGACTCCGGCACGATCCTCTCCACCAGCCGCGCCGCCCGCTCAACCTCCTCCCGGGTCCACTCCCCCGTTACCCGGACGTCGTAGTGCGCGGCCGGGAAGGTGCGCTCCAGCGCCCGGGGTACGATCCCCAACGGGCTCGTGACGATCAGTTCATCCACGGGAAACTCCCTCGTCACCCTGGAAACGCGCCGGTGCAAGGGTGAGCGCGAGTACGGTTTGCGGGCCGTGCACGGGAGGAGCACGAAGGCTTCCGCCCACGACGGGGGCCGGTACCGGGCGACCCGGCGCACCCACTCCGAGACCTCGGGGCGATCGAAGGAGAGGTCGGTGGAGCACCGGATCTCCGTCTCCCGGGCTAGGTTCACGTGCCTTACCAGCACCCTCTCCCGATCGCACACCCGAAGCGCCTCCGCAACCCGGGGGTGTCGAGCCGCCACAGACTCCACCAGCTCCCTCAGCCCGCCCGACCTTAGCAGGCGCTCCAGCCTTTTCAGTGAGGATCGGAACCGCTCCCAGTTCTCCCGCAGGAGCCTCACCGGGTCCTCGTCCCGGCGCTCGGTGGAGAAGTCCTCCAGCAGGAGCTCGCCTCGGAGGGCCAGCCGCACGCACAGGAGTGCGTCGAAGAGGTCGAACCCCAGGTAGTACAGCAGCGGTATCCACTCGGGATCCCGCACGGTCACGGCCCGGATGGCCCCGTCCTCCCGCACCCGGCGCACGAGTCCGGCGAGCGCCTCCGGATCGGGCACGCGCTCCAGGTGGTAGTGCACCACCGGACCGTCACGCGCCGGCCGCTCCGGGCTCCACTCCCCAGCGGGCTCGGGCCTCAGCCGAACGCACCCATCGTCCGCCAGGCTCAGCAGCTCGGACGCCAGCTCGCCGAGGGTGCGGTCCAGCCGTCGGAGGGACTCGAACCGGGGGACGTGAAGGAAGGGGGCGGGGGTGGTCACCCCGTCGAGTTCCAGCACGCGCGCGCAGTCGCAGCGTCGCACCCGGACCTCAGGCGCTGAGGACATCCCGGAACTCCTCCTCCAACCGCTCCAGGTCCCGTCGGGTCTTCTCCGCCGCCTCCCGCGCTAGCTCGGGCGCCACGCCCAGGTAGCGCTCCGGGTCTAGGATCTCGGCCAGCTCGTCCTCCGGGATCAGCTCCAGGACGCGCTCCTCCTCCCGCACCACCTCCAGGAACTCGCGGTCCTCCTCCCACGCCCGCATGGCGAGCCTCCGGACGAGCTCGTGGGCCT
>Ga0256842_1000243_pt1 | contig 48207 bp, 42 predicted proteins | sample 4559240metaG_FD_185973 | JGI IMG/M metagenome (GOLD analysis project Ga0256842, IMG submission 185973) | Hydrothermal vent microbial communities from Guaymas Basin, Mexico - 4559-240 | ecosystem: Environmental > Aquatic > Marine > Hydrothermal vents | place: Mexico: Guaymas Basin | collected... | reverse complement strand
GGACTCAATTGGACTATTTTAATGAAAATCATGAGATTATTTTGGAGTGCTTAGGGGATGATTATGAAGAGTTTTATGATTAGTTGTTTTATATTAGTTTAAGTTTAGAGGGGTGATGAATGTCGGAATATAGGAATAATAGAAAATTAAAAGGCTTAATGTTAGGTATAATTCATTTACTTTTAAAAGATAATGATACACTAAAAGAGTTTAATAATAGTTCAAAACTAAATAATATTTTCTTCAATACTAAATTAGCTCAATTTTTACAAATAATAATTAATATTAGAAATGAACATGCTCATATAAAAGCGATGAGTTTAGATAAATTTGAAGAGCTTTATGAATTGTTATTTTTGCAAAAAGATGGGTTATCAAATATAGAGAAATTACTAGAAATGAAAAGAATAATAAATAAAAGGATTTAAATGCAAATAAAAGCCTATGCCAAAGTTAATATATTTTTGAAGATAACAGGTCATAAAGATGGTTTTCACACTCTGCTTTCAAGATTTATGAGAGTTGATAATTTATACGATACAATCTCATTTATTCCTCAAAAGTGTGATTCATTTACAATTGAAGGGTGTGGTGATATTGAGCTAAAATCAAACACTATATATAAGGCTTTTATTGCTCTAAATAATTTTACTAGGGATTTAGATATATTAGACTTTTTTTATCATCATAAAGTTGTGGTTGATAAAACAATACCAGCTCAAGCTGGTCTTGGTGGTGGTAGTAGCGATGGTGCAAGTTTTATGAAGTTAGTTAATAAAGCTTGTAATTTAAATCTTGATACTGACACTCTAGCAAAAATAGGCTCACAAATTGGAGCTGATTTTCCATTCTTTATATATAATTATTCTAGTGCAAATGTCTCTGGATTTGGAGAGATTGTAGATAGATTTGATGAACAACCTCTGAAGCTAGAAATATTTACTCCACCAATTGGATGTGATACAACAATCGTATATAAAACTTTTAAAAAGAATCTTTTTGATAGCATAAAATTATCCTCTTTTATTAATTGGGATAAAATTAGATCTGATGAAATATTAAAACTAATTGACCCAATAGAGCTAAATGACCTTTATAAATCTGCTTTAATTGAATATCCAAATCTAAAAAAATATCAAAAAGATGGCTGGTTCTTTTCTGGTAGTGGAAGTAGTTTTTTTAGAGTTATAAATTAATGATAATTAGATATAATAATTTTAATTTTAATTTTAATTTTAATTTTAATAAGTTATGTAAGATAAAGAATTAAGAGAGTGTTTTAATAAACAAAGGAGTTAAACAATGGAATTAAATATAGAACCAATTTATGATAATTTTTTATGTATAAAAGGTGAATTTGGTGGAGTAAGTTATTATATGACAACTTTACCTTTAGATAAAGTTGCTGATAGTCTTCATTTTGAGAAAGATCTAAATATTGAAAATACAACATTTGCAGAGAGAATTCAAAGAACTCTTAATCAAAAAAGAGCAGAAGAGGAGATATATCAAAAGTATCTATTAAATGAAGGGACAAGATTTTTTAATAGTTTAGTAGTAACGGTAATACCCGATGAAGAAGATAAAGGCTTCTATCAAGAAAAACAGTTATCTCCTGAAAGTGATTTTTATCAATTAGATTTAAAACCTAATGTAAAGAAAGTTGTTGTAGATGGACAACATAGACTTTATGCTTTACGAAGATTAAGAGAAGATGTTATTAGTGGAAAGTTTGAAGATAGAAAAGATTTAAAAACATTAAAAGTTCCTATTATATTCGTTTTATTTGATAAAGTAAATTGTCATCTATCTAATCAGAATCCAGTAATAAATGGAATATTAAAAGAGACGAGAAGAGTATTTACGGCATTAAATAAAACAGCTAAAAAAATAGATAAATCTACAACTTTAATTTTAGATGATAGCGATTTCTCAGCAGTAGTATCAAGAAAAATATTAGAAGAGAATATTGTGGATGAATTATATGTGAAATGGGCATATTCAACAACATCATTAAATCTAAATGATGTCTATTTTACAACTCTTAATATTATAAATGATATGGTAGAATATTATGCTACTAAACTATCTAAATCATTAGATGATGAAGATTTATCAACAGAAGATAAAAGCCAAAAAATAATTGACAATTACTTTATAAATGTTATAGATGAGTTAGGAGTATCTCCAAAAGAGTTAATTATTAAATTTTTTGAATTAAGCTTTTTCAATGAATGGAAACAAATATTACAAAATAGCTATATTGAAGTTAATAAGCAACCAATAGATACTATTTTAGATAAAGATAAAAAAGAGACTATTAAAAAATTAAGAGAAAAGAATTTATTAGCACAAGTTATTGGACAAAAAGCTCTTTTTATGGCAATTATTGATGCTTTACCTTTTATGGGAGAGACGCCTAGTGAAAAGATAACTAATGTATATAGTAAAATTGAAAAACTATTAACATTAGATATTATGAAAAAAAGCAATGACTTATGGAAACTTATTTTAGTTGGAGAAGATGCTAAAGGGAAAATGATTACAAGAAAACAAAACATTGATTTTGCAAGAGATATTTTAGTTTTATTATTAACTTTTGATAAATATGAGAAAAAAGAGTTGAAAGCTAAGATAGATGATATAAATAAACTGTTATCTGAAAAATTGGGTGTGGTTAATAGAGGTAATAAGATTAGAGAGATTATTGAAGAGTTGAAAGATAAGGGTACAGAATGACGAAAGAAACAATAAAAGCAGAACCAACAAAAGAGTTATTTGTAAAAATGATGATACGAGATATTCCCTTAGATAGAGCAATTCTGGATTTAATAGATAATTCTATTGATGGTGCTCATAAATTAAGAGATGATGAAAACTTTGATGGATTATTTACAAAGCTTACTATAGAGAAAGATAAATTTATTATAGAAGATAATTGTGGAGGTATATCAAGAGATATTTTATTAAATCAAGCATTTATGTTTGGAAAACCCACAAATTATGAATCTACTAATCATTCAATTGGTCGTTTTGGAATAGGTATGAAACGAGCTATATTTAAGATAGGTAATAGTTTTAATTTAGAAACCATAAATATTAATTCTAAGTCTAATATGGACATAAATATAAAAGAGTGGTTAAAAGATAATAAATGGGAATTTACAACAAATATAGAAGATATTTCTACATTAGAACAAGATACTAAAACTATTATTACTATTACAAACTTACATCCTAATATTAGTGATGAATTTAACTTAGAATATTTTTTAACTAAATTAAAAAATGATTTGGCTTTTACATATTCATTAATTTTAAATAAAAACTTTAATATTTTTATTAATGGTGAACATATTAGAAGAAAAGAATTTGAAATAATTAATGATGCTAATTTAATGCCTGAAATTATTAATTTTACATTTCCATTAGAAGAAAGAGATGAGGATAAATTAATAAATATTAAGATTATTGCAGGAGTATCAAAAGAGAGAGATTTAAAACAAGGAGGTTGGTATATTTTTTGTAATGATAGATTAATTTTGGAAGCAGATAAAAGCAATATTACTGGTTGGGATAATAATGAATTACCAAAATATCATCCTGATTTTGCTTATTTTAGAGGTTATGTATTTTTTGATTCTAAAAATGCTGAATTATTACCATGGACAACAACAAAAACAGGACTTAACTCTGATTCTAGCGTCTATAAAGCAACTTCTTTTGAGATGAAAAAAGCTCTTAAAAAAGTTATATCTTTTCTTAGAGAAAGAGCAAAACAAGAATCTAGTTTTAAAAAAGAAAAAATTGACAATAATCCATTAACTAAACTAATTGAAGAAGATTCAATAGAAAAAAATATAATTGAATTTAAAAATAATAATGATCAATCTTTTAATTATATAGTAGATAATCCAAAAAATATTGAGAATATTCCAAATGGAGGAACAATTTCATATTGGAAATCAAATGAAGATTTAAATAAATTAAAAGATTATTTAAATCTATCAACAAATAAAGATATAGGAGAATATACATTTGATTATTTTTTAGAATTGGTAAATGAAAATGAGTAGTTATCGTAAAATAAATTATGCTTTAAGACCTGCAAAAAATATTGAAAGAAAAATGCTATTAGAAACTTTTAGAAAATTATCATTTATTGATAATTTGTCTAATTATAGATATATTGGTTTTGGCTCAACATATTTTACAGATTTTGAGCTTTTTCATAGAGAACTTAATATTATAAATATGATAAGTATTGAAAAAGATAAAGGTAGCAGACCTAGGTTTGAGTTTAACAGACCATATTCTCATGTTAAGATAGAGTTTGGAAATTCTAATGATATTTTACCAAGACTAGAGTATAAACAAAAAGATATTATATGGCTTGATTATGATGGACAATTAAATAAATCTACATTAGATGATATTGATACGGTTTTATCAAATATAGAAATGGGAAGTATATTTCTATTGTCTATAAATGTAGAGTTACATCTATCTTTATGTGATGAAGATAAAAAAGATCCTAAAAAATTTATAAAAAAACAGAAAGAATATATTGATACTATTAATCAACAGACAGGATTAAAGATAGATATATCAAAATTTTTAGAGCCTAAAAATAATATTTTTAAAGAGTGGAATTTTTCTAAAAAGTGTCAAAATATTATTAATACTCAAATAGAAAAAACTATACAAGATAGAAATAATACTAGTGAAGATAAAATTAAATATCAACAATTATTTAATTTTCATTATAATGATGGAGCAAAAATGCTAACAATAGGTGGAATTATTAGTGATAGTAGTTTTGATGAGATTATTCCTAAATGTAAATTTGAAGAGTTGTTTTTTACCTCATCAACTGATGAATCTTTTTTAATAGATACTCCAAATTTAACATATCGAGAAATAAAATATTTAAATAAATATATATCTTTAGATATTAATAAAATACCAAAGGATGGTAGTAATAAGAAAATTGATTCTATCATTCCTTTAAATGATATAAAGAAATTCCATAAAATATATAGATATTTCCCAACATTTACAGAAGCTAATTTATAAATGAATAAAATAAAAACCACAAAACAAAATCTAAAAAAACAATACCTAGCAGATAATCGTCCTTGGGTAGTAACCTTTTCAGGTGGAAAAGATTCTACAGTTGTTTTACAGCTTGTAGTTGAGATGTTAATAGAATTACAAAAAGAAAATCTTGATACAAAAATAGTATATGTTGTAACCTCTGATACATTTGTTGAGATGCCAGTAATTGAAAATTATACAACAGATATAATAGAGAAGATTCAAACTTTTGCAGATAAACAGAAACTAAAGTTATATACAAATTTAATTACTCCTAGAGTTGATGAGACTTTTTGGTCTTTAGTTTTAGGTAAAGGTTATCCATCTCCAAATCAATGGTTTAGATGGTGTACAGATAGAATGAAGATACGACCTGCTACAATGTTTTTAAATCAACTTGTAGGAAAGTATCAATCTATATTAATGCTTTTGGGAGTAAGAAGTGCAGAGAGTGAAAGTCGTGCAAAATCTATTGATTCACGAGAGCTAAACCATCGTGATTTATCAATGCATGACCAAATACCAAATGCTTTTATACTCTCTCCCGTTAAAGATTGGACTAATGCTGAAGTATGGACTTATCTAAGTAAAAATGAAGCACCTTGGGGAACTCATACTACTATGATGAGTTTATATGATAAAGGAAGTGGTGAGGGTGATTGTAATATTGCACTTAATCCAGATGCTCCATCTTGTGGAAAAACTAGATTTGGATGTTGGGTTTGTACTGTTGTAGAAAAAGATAAGTCTATGTTAGGAATGATTAAAAATGGTGAGACTTGGATGGAACCATTAGATAGATATAGAACAAAATTAAAAGTTTATAGAGATGATACAACAAAAAGGGATAGTAGAAAAAGAGATGGAAGAAGAGGTATTGGACCTTTTTTATTAGAGGTTAGAAAAGAGTTATTAATATCTCTACTTGAAACGGAAAAAGAGGTAAGTCATCAATTAATTAGAGATGAAGAGATTATTCAAATTCAAAAGTTTTGGGATAATGATGGAGATATTGAAAATTCATGCTTAAATATTGCATTATCTTTTGATAGATGTATAGATATTAAAATAAAGTCTAATGATATTAAAAACTATTTAGATGAATATAAAGATGAAATAGATATTAATCTTTTTGAAAGAATTTATGAAATTGAAAAATATAGAAAAGATATATCAAATCGATATAAGATATCAACTGATATTAGAGATAGAACAATGAGTTATTTTAAAGGTAATTATGATGAGATTGAATAAAATAGTTTTTAATAATATTTTCTCTTTTTATGAAGAGGAGGTAATTGATTTTGATAACTTAACTCTAATTATTGCACAAAATGGTTTAGGTAAAACTTCTATTTTAAATGCTATAAAACTTTGTTTAGGTTATAGTAATATAGATATAGATTCTATTTTTAATAATAATTCTAAGAGTAATAGTTGTGATATATCTATCTATTTTGATGAATTTACTATCACTAGAAGTTGGCAAATTGATTCATTAGAAGAGAGTGTTAGAATTACATTTAATGATGATGAGTATATAAGTGATATAGAAGCTAATGATTTTATTAAAGAGAAAATACCATTTTTTTTAATTGATTTACTATTTTATGATGGAGAATTAAATAGTAATATTTTACTATTGTCAGATATAAAACTAAAACATCTATTTGAATTTATATTTGATTTAGATTTATTGTCAAATATGAATAAAGATACTCTTAAAGCTTCTAAAGAGTTATTGATAAATGATGAAGATAAAGATATATCCAAGAATTATAATCTACTTAAAGTAAAGATTACTACAAATGAAGATGAACTAATTATCTTAAAAGAGTCAAAGTTAATAACTCAAAAAGATATTAAATTAACTCAAATGGATATTCAAAAACTTGATACTAAAATACGAAGAGAAAATAAAAAGCTTGATACTACAAAAAAAGAATTAGAAAAATATTCTTTAGATTTAGAAGATAAAGTATCACTATTTAAAAAAGCAATTCTTTTTGAGATGCCATTATTACTTAATAAAAAACTAAAAGATAAGATAATTTCAAAAAATAAACCTATTTTAGAGATTAAAAATCAAGATGAATTTAATAAAAAAATGGAAGTTTTTACTCAAGCTTTAGGAGTAGAAGATAATAAAATAAAAGAGTTGTTTAACAGTACATTTTTAAATAATTCATCTGATATAGAGCTATCTTTTTCACAAGATTCATTTCAAAAATTATTATTAGAGATAAAAGATATTCAAAATATAATTGATAAGTTAAAAAAAGATATTAAAAATATTGAAAATAATGAGTTAGCTAATGAAAAGTTCCAAACTATACAAAAATCATTAATATCTAAAATGGAAGATTTAAATACTTTAGAAAATAATTTAGTTATAGTTGATGATAGAATACTCAATTTATTAGAGATTACAAAAGAGTTAGAAAGAGAACTTACTAAAATATATAAAACTAAAAAAGATAGTTTTGCAACAATAAAAAGTTATGAACATCTCAAAGCTATTGCTAATATTGCTAATGAAATTTATAAAAAAGATTTAAAGCAAAAATTAATTATTTTTAATAAAGAGTTGCAAAAATCAACTATTGAATTTATAAAAATATATTCACATATTAAAGATATATATATTACAGAAAATTTGAAATTTGAAATATTAGATACTAATAATAAAAGATTAAATATAGACCTATTATCAGCTGGGCAAAAACAGGTTTTAAACTTCTTGACTATTAAAACTATTTTAGAGCTTAAAAACTTTAGTAATTTTTTAATGGTTGATACCCCTTTTGGAAGACTTTCAACTAAAAATAGAGATCTGATTTTTAATGATTGTTATATGCAATTTAATCAAGTGACTTTATTACTTACAGATAGTGAATTTGATTTTTTAAAATCTAAAAACTTAGTTTCCAAAAAATATGAAATTTTTAAAGATAATTTTGGTTCAAAAATAAAAGAGATAAAATGAGAACAACACAAGAGATAGAGAGTTATATACCAAAGTTAAATCAATTAATTGGTTTTAAGAATGAGCCTAAATGGGTAACTTTACGATTTATAATTAATATATCATTATCATTTGAAAATAAAGTAGAATTTAATGAAAAAGTTGATTTTGATGGAAAACAATATAACTTAGAGCAAATTACAGGTTTTGGGAAAGAGATTGATAATTATAGTGATTTATATTGGAGTATGATAGAAGAATTTGATGAAAAGATAATTAAAAATAAAAAAGAGTTTGATACTAGGCTTGAAATTCATCTACTTAGAGGTTATAAAATTTTAAGTAGTTCTGTAAATAGTAGCAGTAATTTATTTGAATTTTTACTGCAAGAGTTTTATTTAGATTGATAACTGATTACTTAAATATTTAATTTAAAAAACTCTCTAATATTAGGTGGAATTTTACTGATTTTTCCATCTTGACACAAAAATACAAGAGTAATATTCATAATAAAAATCTCTTTTTTATTTTTATAAATTTTTTGTATTAATTTTATTGAAGCACTTTTTATCTCAAATATTTCAGTTTTTACCTCTACTAAATCTCCTAAAATTGCGAAAGATTTAAAGTCACAGTTTAGCTCTTTTACTACAAAATGACAATCATTTATAGCAGGAGATAAAGATGATCGAAAAAACATCTCTGATCTTGCTCGTTCACAATATTTGATGTAATTTGTATGATAAACCACTCCACCCATATCTGTATCTTCATAATATATTCTTATTTTCATAATTACTCTTATTTATATTTTTTTGCTATAGTGATATTATACAATAGAGTTCTTACAAAACTAGATTCTGAATTAAATTCAGAATGACAAACAAGCATTTCGGAATGACAAACAAGCATTTCGGAATGACAAACAGGCATTTCAAATGATGAATAACCGTCATTCCGTGCTTGACACGGAATCTAAAAATGAGTTTTACAAGAATTAAAATAATTAAAATAGGAATTTATAGTGATAGAGATTAAAAATATAGACAAAATATACAAAGATTCAACTGTTGGTTTAAAAGATATAAATTTAGTAATTAATGATAATGAAACAATAATTTTAAAGGGTAAAAGTGGAAGTGGTAAAAGTACTCTTTTATCTATTTTGGTGGCTCTTTCTAAACCAACAAATGGAGAGGTTATAATTGATGACATAAGAGTTTCAAAGCTTCCTGATAGCTTTGCTTCTGTTTTTAGAAGAGATAACATTGGATTTATATTTCAAAAATTTCATCTGATTCCAACAATTAGTGTATTTGATAATATTATCACCCCTTTGCTTCCTACTGATATATCTACAAAAGAGATGCAATTAAAAGCAGATATTGTGATGAAACAATTTAATATAATTCATAAAAAAAATCAAAAAGTGAAAGTACTATCAGGAGGAGAGCAACAAAGAGTTGCTATTGCGAGAGCATTAGTAAATAATCCTAGCATTATTATTGCAGATGAACCTACGGCAAATCTTGATGCTAAACTTTCTCATGAGTTTTTGGAGTATATAAAAGAGCTAAGTGGTGAAAAAACTATTATTGTTGCAACTCATGACAATTTATTTTTTAATCAAGGCTTTAAAGAGGTAGAGATGAAAGATGGTATAGTATTATAAACTGATGTTACGCATATTTAGATTATTTTTAAAATTTAAGGGCAACCACAAGGGATTGCCCCTACAAAAGGTTGATTAGCCGTAGGGGTATCCCTTGTGGGTACCCTAAAATGAGCATAATTATAAATGTTTATATAAAGTATGAAACATTAAATATTACTCAAAAGAGTACTCTAAGAGAATTAAAAGTATAATTTTTTTAAATTTAGGAGAAGATAATGTTTAGCAAATTTTTTAAAGAGAAACCGTTTATTAAAGATGTTAGAGAGTGGATGGTTAAAGAGTTTAAAGAGGAACCTACAAAGATAAAATATAAAAAAACTTATAAAAGATTAATGATGGGAAAAGCTTTTAGGGTTGAGCTTTTACATTATGTGATGAAAAATGGAGATAGTGGAAGAGTTCTTTTTAGTCCTATTATAAAAGCTTTTAGTGATGTTGAGGCAAAAGGTGTAACAGATACTGATTTAATTTATGCTTATGGTGGATGGTTATTTTTATCAGGTGGAATTAAAGATGGTTTTATCAAAACAAGTTTTAAATCAAAAAGACAAGAAAAAAGATATTTAGATATTAAAAAGAATATGGGATTAGAGGAGATAGAAGTTTTAAAAAAATATAAAATTGGTACAAGTGAAATTTTTGAAATTAGCGCTAGATTAGATTCTGTTGATATTTTATGTGCAGGAAATGAAGAGGTAGATGTATGTTTTGATGAAAATCAGGCAAATTTTTATCTCCCTACAATCTATTTTTTATTAGGGGAACAGGTTTTTCAAGGTAGTGAATTTGAATAAAAATTTTAATTTAGTACTCTCAGGTGGTGGAGCATTGGGATATGCACATGTTGGAGTGGTTGAAAAATTGTATGAAAATTCTTTAATTCCCAAAGAGATTATTGGTACAAGTATGGGATCTATTGTTGGTGCTATTTTTGCTTTAAAACTTTCAAAAAGTGAATTTATTAGGATGTTTAATGAGTTTTCTAATATGTTTAAATGGTTAAGTATCTCATTTTCAAACTCATCTGCTATTGATAATAAAAAAATCTATAAAATATTTGATATGGTTTTTGCAGATAAGAAAATAAAAGATATGCCTATTGATATTAAAATTATATCTACAAACTTTGATAATGCAGAGATAAGAGTATTTGATAAAAATGATGATATTTATATTAAAGATGCTATTTTATCTTCAATGTCAATACCAGGGTTATTTCAGCAAATTGAATTAGAAAATAAATTTTATGTAGATGGATTTATTGGTGCTAATTTACCAATTAATTATGTATCAGATAACTCAATTGATACATTAGCAATAGATGTGATGAGTATTAAAAGTATAAAACCTTTTAAAAAGAGTGAATATAAGTTTTTTGGTCATACAAAAGCAATTATTAAATCTCTAAATAGAACAATAAGATTAATGGCAATTAGTCAAACAAAAGAGGCTATAAAAAACTATAAAGGTGGTAATCTTATATTGATTCAACCAAATCTACAAGGGTTTAGAACAGCTAGTTTTCATAAATATAAAAGAATTAAAAATATAGGATACTTATCTGTAAGTGATAAAGTTATATAATAACTCAAAAATAAAAGTTTGAGTTTAAAATGGCAAAATCTTTGGTAGAAAAAGCTCCTGTTAGCTTTGATATAAATAACTTCTCTAATATTATTTTAACTATTGACCCTCAATATTTGACTTGTTATAAAGAGACTGATGATAAGGGGCGTTACTTATATTGGGATCAATTTAAATGGCGTGTAGATAAAAATCGTGATGCTAAAAAAGCATGGATTGTGACAAAACTTGTAAGATTTACAAAACAAAAAGAGATTTTGTTGTATGATTTAAATTCTGTAACATTTCATTTTTGTACCCCTGATTCTCTTTAGGCAAAACTATATAAAATAGCTAAATTATCTGTTGAGGGGATTCATCCTAATAGCTCAAGTAATAAGAAGTATCTTATTTCATCTTTAATTATGGAAGAGGCGATTAACAGTGCTCAACTAGAAGGGGCTTCTACCACTAGACGAGTTGCAAAAAAAATGTTCCAAGAGGTACGTACTCCAAAAACAGAAGATGAACAGATGATTTTAAATAATTATCGTTTGATGGTTGAAACAAAATTACTAAAAGATGTACCCTTAAGTATAGATATGATTTTACATTTTCATAAAATTGCCACAGATAAAACAACTCAAAATAGTGTAAAACCTGGTGAATTTAGAGATGACAATGAGATTATAATTGTAGATTCAAATGGCGAGACTATCCATCAGCCACCATGTTATACAAAAATCAATCAACGCCTAGAGAATCTTTGTGAATTTGCGAATTGTAATCATTCAGGAGAGAATGGTGAAATATTTATTGACCCAATTATAAAAGCGATAATTTTACATTTTATGATAGGTTATGAACATCCTTTTGCTGATAGAAATGGACGTACGGCAAGAGCAATTTTTTATTGGTTTATGCTTCTTCAGAGTGAGTTTTTATTTTATTTATTTTTGTAAAACAGATGGTATATTCCTAATATATATATTTATTTCTTATTATATTACTTTAAGTTTATAGGGGTGATGAATATCAGTAATAACTTTGAATGTATTACCTTTATCATGTCCTCTCAATCCTTTTACATTTTCTAGTAAAAAAGCTTTGGGTTTTTTAGATATTAAAATTCTCTCTATTTCAAAAAATAGTGTTCCTCTAGTGTCGCCAAATCCTTTTTTATGTCCTGCCCCAGACTAAAAGGCTAACAAGGGAATCCTCCAACCAATAAGTCAAAATCAGGTATGTCTGATAGTTCAATTTTACAAATATCACCCTTAGGTGTATGATTAAAATAAGATTGATATGTTTTTTGTGCATATTTGTCAATCTCTGAACTTAAAACACATTCACCACCAAGTTCATCAAAAGGTAATCTTAAACCTCCTATACCTGCAAATAAATCAATAAATTTAAAATCCTCAAAAAAATTATTTTTTTCTAAAAAACTTTTGTGTATAGTCATCATGCTCTCCTATCAATACTATTTTCTTTAAATCCCCAAATATCATTTTTTTGATACATTTCACACATAAGATGAATAATTGATTTTTGAGTAAAATGCTGACCAGTTAAATCACCACTTAACTTTTTCATTCTTGATATTGTAGATTCATATAAATCTTTATATCCATCTTTTGGATAATTAATAAAATTCGCTTTATAAGTATAAATATCAAGTACATTTTCAAGATAATTATTTGGTAACTCTTGTATATATCGTTCAAGTTCAAAAGTTTTAAAGTGATTTAGATATGTTAAAATATTTTTAGACTTATCAGGATTATATTTGCTTTCTTGTTCAAAATAATTTAAATTTTGCCCAAGATTTTCTATATCTTTGATAATATTTAAAAAAGTATTTTTTGTATCCTCTTTCTCATACTTTTCATATTCTTTTTCATCTAATCCAAAACTATCACTGTAATCAAAATTAAATTTTAATTTATGATTATCTATCAATAATTTCAAAGCCATAAAAGCCATAATTCTTTGGTCATAAGTAGATTCATTGATACCAATATCTCTTAATATATCAGAATAAGCCCAATAATAATCTTTGAGTTCTCTGCTTTGTTTAGTAAAAAAAGAAGAATGTACAGTCATTTAAATCCTTTATTAATTTTTATTATTTAACTAATTTCTCACTAAGTACATCAAGAGCAATAGAAGCTTTCGTAATAATAGCTAAACACTTTTTATCTTTTATATTATGAGTTAAAGTATAATATTCTGGATTTGTATAGCTTATTTTTGTAAATCCATCAAAATCTTCATAAATCAATATTTTTAGAGGCAAATCAAGACCCATTGTTTGATTACATCTAATTAATCTTGAACCCATACTAGCATTTCCAAAAATTACTAAGCTTTCATCTCTAAGTTTTATCTTAACATCTTTTGCATTTTTAGAGTGATTTATTGTATAAAAATGGGTTAATCCATCTTCTTTAATAAGTTTTTCTAATTTTTGTACAGTTAATTCTACTGAGATATTCGTCTCTTTAATATGAATGAAAGAGCCTCTTTTACCATCACATCCAGCAAATAAAATTAATATTAGTAAAACTAAAAATAGATTTTTTTTCATCATATCTCTTTATACATTAAATCTAAAGTGCATTACATCGCCATCTTGTACAATATATTCTTTACCCTCTAGTCTATTTTTACCAGCATCCTTTGCACCATTATCTCCACCAAATTCAATAAAATCATTATAAGCGATAACTTCTGCTCTAATAAAACCTTTTTCAAAATCATTATGGATAACTGCAGCCGCTTTTGGAGCAGTTGTATTTTTATGAATTGTCCATGCTCTTACCTCTTGAACACCAGCTGTAAAATAGCTCATAAGACCTAGTTTATCAAAACCTTTATGGATAATCTGATCAAGACCACTTTCAGTTACACCTAAATCATTAAGCATCTCCATCTTATCTTCATCCTCAAAATCCACCATCTCTTCTTCAACTCTAGCACAAAGTTTTATCACTTCTGAATTTCTATTTTTTGCATATTCTCTAACTACTTTTACATAATTATTATCTTCGCTAAGTCCATCTTCATCTACATTTACAGCATATATAATCTCTTTAGAAGTTAATAATCTTAAATCTTTATTAATAGCAATAAACTCATCACTATCAAGTTTATCAAATGTATAAACAGGTTGTTCATCGGCTATATGATTTAGTAACTCCTCTGCTACCACAAGTTGAGCTTTTGCAATTTTATCATTACCTCTTGCTTTCTTATTTAACATCTCAACTCGTTTCTCAATTGCGTCCATATCTGCAAAAAGTAACTCTTGTTCAATTATCTCTATATCTCTAAGTGGGTCAATTGAACCCTCAACATGAGTAATATTATCATCATCGAAACATCTAACGATATGCAAAATAACTTCTGTTTCACGAATATTAGATAAAAATTTATTTCCTAACCCTTCACCTTTACTAGCACCTTTTACAAGCCCAGCAATATCCACAAAATCTAGCGTTGAATATTGAATTCTTTTTGGATTTACAATTTTTGCCAATTCATCTAGTCTTTTATCTGGCACAGGAACAACTGCTTTATTTGGTTCTATTGTACAAAATGGATAGTTTTGACTCTCTGCATTTTGAGCTTTTGTTAGTGCATTAAAAGTTGTTGATTTCCCAACATTTGGAAGTCCTACTAGTCCGATACTTAATCCCATATATATTTCCTTAGTTATTTTTAAATTATGTGATTTTATCTAAATTTTGTTAAAATTAGGTAAACTTGGTAAAAGAGGAATTATGATAATAAATGAGAAAGAACAAAATAAGAAAGAGTTGATATTTTATCTATCTATCGCTTATATATTTGGTGTATTTGTGCGATTATTAGTTTTTAATAATATTATAGGTGTTGATGAATATTGGTTTGAGGGGCGTCCTATCCCTATATGGAGTGATGATGCAGGGTTATATGGATATTATGCTAAAGAGATTTTAAAAGGTGTGGAATTTGCATTTAGTGGAGATTATATTTTAGCTTATATTATCGCCTATACTTCAATCATTACTACTATACATATTGATTGGATAATGTTTGTGCTTCCTGCTTTTTTGGCTTCACTTGTGGTAATTCCAATTATAGTTTTGGGATATATTTTAAATAAGACTCAATTTAGCTTTTTTGTGGCAATTATTGGAGTAGTTGGAATCAACTATTATACACGAAGTTATTTAGGATATATGGATACAGATGGTATAAATATGTTTTTAATTTACTCTCTTGTTTCATCTATTATAGCTGTGATTTATAAAAAAGATTTAAGATTTTCTATAATCTCTATAGTATCACTTCTTTTTTTACTTGGATTTTATCACTCATCAAAATCTCTTATTGGTGGTGTTTTAGTTGGATATTTGGTAGTTGGAATGATATTTTATTTTAAAGAGAAAATTATTTATCAGCTTTTTATAATTTTGGCACTATCTTTTGTAATAGGAGTTAAATTTGGGGTTTTAATATCTTTGGCTGTCTCTTTTATTTTAGTTTTTATACAAAACTTATTGGAAGTGATGGCTTCAGCCTCACTAAAAGGTGGAGCTAAAGCACCACTTCCGAGTATATTTACAAAGGGATTGCCCCTACAAGTTTATATTGCATTGATTTTTATATCTATTATTGGAGTTTTATTTTTAGTAGATTTGTCATCTATTTACTCAAGAATCTTAGATTATTTTAATATCAATAATATTATAACTATGGGAGAGTTTCAAATTACAAATGTACTTTCAACTGTATCAGAGACTCAACAACGGGGGATATTTTCTATATATGATAATTTTATAGGGATTAAATATTATGTATTAATTGCTACAATTGGATATTTTCTATTAGTCTATAAGCATCGTGAGTTTATCTTCTTTTTACCACTTTTAATTTTAGGATATTTATCATTTAAGATAGGCATTAGATTTACAATGTACTCATCTTTTGTATTTGCTTTTGGATTTGTCTATATATTATATTATTTCAAAGAGAATTATATATATATAGGTGTGGCTAGTGCTATATTTTTAATGTTTTTTAATATTCTTAGAATTAATTCATATATAAAGCCTAAATATTTCTTAAATAAAGAGATAAAAATTTTAAATAAATTAAAGTTAAAAAAAGAGGATTCTTTAATTACTTGGTGGGATTATGGATGGCCTTTATGGTATTATACGGGGCAAAAAAATACATATATTGATAATGGAGCTAATACAAAAGGTGGAACTATTTTTGTTTCTAAAATGCTTTTATCTCCATCACAAGAAAGCTATAAACTAGCTAAAATAATATCTACTAATACAAAAGATTTATCTGTTTTAAAATCACAAGAGAGTATTAGTCAAAAAGCAAATAGTATTAAAAATAAAGATACCTATATAATGCTTCATAAAAATATGATTAATATACTACTTACGCTATCTCAATTTTCAGATAGAGATATTTTAACAGGAGATATAAAACAACAACGGATATTTAATAAATCACATTTAAAAGATAAAAATCAAGATTATATAATAACAAATAACTTTAAAATAGATATTAAAAAAGGTCTTATTATTGACTCATATAATAATATTGCCAAACTTTATGGGGTAATTAATCTAAAAAATGGGAAAATTCTAAATTCTAAAAAATATTATGATAAAAGTAAAGTTTTAATTATACTAAGTAACAATAGAGTTTTTTATATGAATTTAAATACCCTTGATAGTTTTTTAATACAATCTATGCTTTTAAATAGAGAAGATACGCAACTGTTTACAAATATAGCGAATAGCTCTAATATAAAAATCTTAAAGTTAAAGTAATATTAAAGATAATATAGATATTATATTATTTATAGACTATCTTTTTCATCTTTTTATTTTATATCTCTTGAGTTAATTATTTTGTATGTAAAGATTGTTTATATATTAGGTGAGAATTATTCTCTAAAATATAAAATATAAAATATAAAATATAAAAAGGGTAAATATGAAATTTACAAAAGTGACAACAGTTTCATTACTATTTAGTTCTCTATTTGTTGTGAGTGCTGTTTCTAGTATTCTTAATGATAATTTAGCAGTTATGTTAGATTATAGAAATGACAATAGTACAAATGATAATAGTACAAATGATAATAGTACAAATGATAATAGTACAATGCTTGACTTATCAAGAGGGAGAAGTGTGGTAAGCGGAAATATCAATATATCAACTCTTCCAGAAGAAGTTCATTCAGTTTGGATCGTTGATGGTGGTAATTGGAAAGGTTATTCTCCAAATCAAGATGTAAGAGATGAGATTTCAGAAAAATATACATTATTAAATAATAATATTCCTGCATATAAAGCAACTATTGTTTTTACTCTTGCAGATACGCAACTTGGAATTATGGAAGATGAAGATCCAACAGATGTAACAAGAATTTATGCAAATAATTTATCTTTACATGGAACTAATGGAGTAGATATATCTACAGATGATATAAAATGTCAAGACTCTCATCACCTAACAGCAGCAATTAAATTAATGAATGATGAATTATCTGTTTATGCTCCTGATAGAGATGTTGATAATTACAGCAATTTTACAGATATTTATAATACAGATGGATATTTTGTTCTTTGTCAAGAAAATAATCAAGAAGAGGAGGAGTAGATGAAAAAGTTTATATCAATAATAACAATATTTATGATATCTATGTTTTTTTCTAGTTGTGGAAGTTCGAGCAATAGTAGTGCTGAAGTAGAGGAAGTAACCCCTTTATATCAAGCAGTTGGTAGTGTTGTAGATGGACCAATATATAATGCAAAAGTTGATATTGTAGATATTAATGATAGCTCAAAAATATATGCTTCAACTACAACAGATGAAAATGGACGATATTCTGTGCCAATAGAAAATTTACCTTTGGTATATAGAGTATTAGTATATGATGGTCAAGATAGTGGAGTTGATGGTGAGATAAACTCAAATGACGAAGCTCAACCATTTACTATGAGTGCAATTGTTCATAGAGATGATAGTAATGAATCAAATGATAGCGTAGGTCATGTTTCTCCTGCTACAACAATGGTTGATAGTATTGTTGAAGATGGTGCATTACCTTTTGAAGAGGCTACTGAAGTTGTAAACGATAGTTTTGGACTAGAAAGTGGTACAGATTTATCAAAAGAAGATCCTCTTAAAAATGATGTTGTAAATAAGTTAAATAATCTAATTGCTTTGCTTACTAAAGCAATCCCATCAACAAATAGAACTGTAGTATTTAAATCTGTAGTTACAACAGTTCTTAAGAAAAAGATTAAGATAAAAGTTACTAATACAGGTATAGATATAAAAGATTTAAACTTAACAGATATTGCAACAACAGCAAGAGGTTTATCTCATGATGATATATCTTTAGAAGATATAGAGAAGCTAGGAAAAATAGAAATTGTTCTAAAAACAAAAATAACAAAAACAATTAAAACTGTTAGAGTTGTATCAACAATTACTCCAGAACAACAAAAAGAGGCAGTTGTAGCGAAAAGTGCATTAGAAGAGCTTTTAAAAGAGATTCAAAATAAAGAGGTTGATGAGTTAAATATTGATGAATTAACACATCTTGTAGATAATCTTGAAGTTGGAATTAGAGCTGTCTTAGATGGTACTGATTTAAATACAAGTGGTCCTGATGATATTGATTTCATTGGATTAATGGTAAGAGAAAATTTAGCAAAAGATCCATTAAATTATAAAGTAAATCTAGTTAAAGCTATGAAAGACTATAAAGTAGTTACTAAAAAAACAACTAATCTTAAAGTTAAAAAAGTTATAAAACTTGTTTATAAGAATTCTAGCTTAGATAATTTAGATAATGTTTTAAAATCATTAAATAATGATAATATTTTAGATGAGCTTTTAAGAACTTTAAGTGGTGACATTGGTGAAAATAATGAAACAGAAGATATTTTATCTGATATGTTTGCATCAAGATTAGCAAAAAATATTGATGATAATAATGGTTCTATAGAGCCTAAAAATATTACAGAAAATGCAAATGAGACTATTCTTAATCCTATATTAGTTGAAACAGTTGAAACTAGAGTTGAGATGAAAACTAAAATTAAAGTTAAAGCTAAGAATACAAAATTAACATATAAAGAGAAATCTCAAGTAATTGCTGGAAAAAAAGTTATCTCTGATATGAAAGTAAATATTAAGATAAGAACATTTACAGAAGTTAGTAAGCAAACAACAGATGATCTATTTGATGATGTTTCTAATAGCTTAGAGAGTAGTTATGAAGATGATAATATGGATACTCTTTTAGATCAAATTAAAGCACTAGAACTTCTTATTGCAGATCTTTCACAACCATTTAATGCAGTTGAATATAAAGAGGCTACAACTACAACAATTAGAATTGTAGAGACAATCAGACTAGACACAACAATAGACCCAGTAGTAACGATTGAAAATATTAAGACACTTATTCAAACTAAAATTATTATTCAAGGAGAGACAGGTCTTATAACTATTAGTGAAGATGAGGTTAAAGAGAGTGAAGAGAAGTTAGTTCTTCCTGAACCAGTTAGTATAACACTTCCTCAACCAATTTTAGATTCTATGCCAGAAGAGTTCAAAACTCCTATAGAACTTAATATATAGAAATGAATAGACTTCTTCCCCTTTCTATAAAACTCATCGGGGAAATGATGGCTTTAGCTCTCTAATATACGGAGCTAAAGCACCGTATCCAAAAATTGGCATTTGGCTAAAGTAGCAATTTCTAATTTTGAAAAAAATCTAATTATTATTGCCATTAGCGACCATCACTTGAATTAAATAGTAGTATGTTTATTTCTGTCTCTAGCATCTTTTTGATTATATTTGCTTTTAAATCTTCTCTAAACATTATCTCTCCTATTTTATTACTTTCCTCCATCTGTGCGACAAGAATATATATTGAGATGAACGGACTAACTCTTTCTCAGGGAGAAATTGCATATACGATTCTGAAATTTGTGTCAAAAATATCATAATATAACCTATTTTTATAAAATGTTTTCGTCCGTCCAAAAAATAAACAATAACCAAAATGAAAAAATTATAATAAAATCTTTTTATGGTATAACATAATTGAGGTTGAATTTGACTTAGATAATTAATTTTTAAGGAATATTTGAGTACCTCTTAGTGCTAGTGTAAAATCTATATCTAACTTAAATTTAGATAAAATATTTTTAATTTAAAATATAATTATAAAGGGTTTTTCATTAAAAAATTTATTTTAATTTTTATATTGCTATCAACTAGTATGGAAGCAACTGGAATTCAAGAAATCAACTCTCTTACTCTTCCTATGCCACAAAATCTTAGTATTGAATTTATACCAATATGTGTTAATATAAATAATGGTTTTTTTGACTCAAAACGGATTAAACTAGGTGACCCTTCTGGTGGGTTTAAGGAGTCTCCTACATCTATGGCACTAGGTGGCTCTTTTCCTATCGAACAAAATGGAAAAGATATGTGGTGTTATTATTTAAGTAAATATGAACTGACCAAACCACAATATAACTCTATTATGAATCCAAATCAAACTATAAGTACTGATAAAAAACTCTATCCTATCACTAATATATCTTGGTTTGATGCTATAGAGTTTGGAAATTTATATAATCAATGGCTTTTTAAAAATGCAAAAGATAAAATACCAAAGTTTGATACTACTTATGGTTTTGTAAGACTTCCTACAGAGGCTGAATGGGAGTTTGCCGCAAGAGGTGGTTCAATTGTAAGTAATGATTTTTTTGATCAGAAAATTCCTTATGATAGTAAAAAGCTTCAAGAGTATGAATGGTTTGCTGGTCCAACATCTTCTCATAATAAGTTACAACCTATTGGAAAACTAAAACCAAATCCTCTCGGTCTCTATGATATGCTAGGTAATGCAGATGAGATAACAATATCCTTGTTTCAGGTAGAATATTATCAGGGACGCACAGGTGGATTTGTGATTAAAGGTAATAATTATATCACCGCAAAGAAGAGATTTCGTTCCTCTTTTCGTACAGAACAAGCTTTTTATAGACCATTAATAAAAGAAGGGATTTTAAAACCTCAAACTAAACCAACACTTGGATTTAGATTAGCTTTGTCTGCTTTGGTTTTACCTAGCCGTAAAGTGATAACACAAATGTCAGACCAATGGGAAGATTATCATAAGAAAGTTGGAGTAAATACTCCTGCTGTACTTTCTACCAAACCTATTAGTGTTCAAACTTCTGTAGATGGAAATGATGCTTTAATCTATATTAATAGGGTAGAAAAAAGTTTAAATTTAAATAATACTCATGATGTGGAGATTAAAAATAATTTAGAACATATTAAGGCATCTATTAATAGTATGGCAATAATTCAAAAAAAAGCAGAAGAAGATTCAGCTTATCTTTGGGTTAAAATAGCCAGTGAACAAGCTAGATTTATAAATAAAGAGACCACTAGCTTACCCAAGTTAGAACTACTTATTGAGATTGCTAACTCACAAAATAGACAGCAAAAAATTGAAAAATATAAACTTAGAAAGAGTGAGCATCTTACAAATATATCAGGAGCATTATCTAGCTATTCTGATTCTATTCGTCAAATTAATACTCTATCTATAAGTGCTAGTAAAAAAGGCTTTATAAGATATTTTAATTTTTTAAGAGAACGCAATGATGCTAGACAAATACAGATACTTAACAAAGTAAAAAAACATTTTAAAGAGTATCAAAAAAATAAGCGTTCAAATATAAAAAAGTGGAAACAGGATATTCTATTTTATTAATAATTAATCTTAAAACTTTAATATTTAGTTGATATTTTTCTAAAGTTATGTATAATATGTATAAACAGAAAGGATATATGATGAAACAGCGTATTTTATTGCCATTTTCAATGATTCTTATTTTAGCAATGAGTGGATGTACTCAGCCAAATATGAATGACTCTCAACGAACAAAAGCAGAAGGTGCAGGAGTTGGTATCTTAGGTGGTGCTTTATTGGGTGCTCTTGTTGATGGAAAAAAGGGTGCAGCTTGGGGTGCAACTTTAGGTGGTTTAGCTGGTTATGCTTATGGTTCTCATGTGGCTAATGAAAAGGCAAAATATGCGAGTGAAGAAGATTGGCTTAATGCTTGTATTAGAAATGCAAGAATAATTAATAAAAATTTAAAATTACATAATCGTAAACTTTCAAGAGAAATTATCAAAACTAAGAGACTTGTTAGACTTTATAAACAAGGTAAAATTAGACGAGCAACTCTATTAAAACAAAAAAGAAAACTTGATCAACTAAGAAGAAAGTCAAAACAAATGATACGAATGGCTCGGAATGAACTTAAAAACCAAAAAAAGATTCTTAGAAATGCAAGAAGAAGTTCTGGTACTAAGCGTGTACAACGAGAGATGCGTACAACAAGTCAACAGCTTAGTAAATTAAATAGACAGAATAGAAAAAGTGCTTCTACTTCTGTATCAGCAGCAGTATAAAAAGGGAAAAAAATGAAAAAAAATATTTTATTAGCTATATCTATTATGTTATTTACTGGATGTGCTGGAAAAACTACTGATCCTAGAAAAGGTGGATTATTTAGTTATAATCCCAATGCTTATGAGAAACGATTAAATGATAGAGAGCAAAAGTTAGAATCAATAGATAGTGATACAAATGCACAAAAGCGTAAATCTGATAAACTAAAAAGAGAGTTAGAATACGAAAAGAGTAAGAGAAAATAGCTTGAAATTTATAAAAATAATGCCTCTTATAATCTTTAGTTTAAATCTATATGCTAATATACCTATAGATTTAAAAAAGGATTGTAAGGCTGATAAAAAAGAAAGTTGTAATGATATAGGAGTTCTTTATCAGATGGGTAAAGAGATTAAAAAAGATTATCAAAAAGCAAAAATATTTTATATAAAGGCTTGTAATTTAGAAAGTGCAAATGGATGTAGAAATTTAGGTGATTTATATTCTTTTGGTCAAGGAGTAGAATTGGATTACTCTAAAGCAGAAATTTATTATATAAAAGCTTATAGAGTTAATAATGATGGTGAGAGTTGTAATAGTTTAGGAGAGTTATATTCTATAGAGAGTTGGGAAGAGTATAATTTAACAAAATCAAGGACTTACTATAATAAATCTTGTAAGCTTGATAATCAAGATGGATGTGATGGTTTACAATATATTTTAAATAAAATAGAAAATATAAAAGTAAAAGAGGAAGAGTATATTTTATTAAAGAAAGAACTAGATGAATCAGTTCAAGAGGCGGAATTACTTGAAGACATATAAACAATTATATATTTTAGTTTTTGTTTTAATAAGCTCTACAGCAGTAGTTGCACATGATGAGTTTAGTCAATGGTATATTAATGATGAGATGGCAAACCTTTATGAAGTAATTAAGGAAATTTCTTCTGAAAGTTTAATCTCAAATAGTTCTAAAACTATAGTATATGATATTCTTCGAGATTATATATATAAAGTTGATGAATATGGTGAATATTTCACAAAAGAGGAGTATAAAGCATTTCAAGACTCAACTTTACCTAACTATGCAGGTGTTGGAATTGTTTTATATCAGCAGAAAAGGGATGAAGATATTATCTCTATATTTGTCAATAAATCAGCTAAAAAAGCAAATATATCTAAATATGATAAACTAATTAGTGTAGATAATAAACCTGTTAAAGGGGAAAACTTTTATCTTGTTACTAGCAGGATAAGAGGAGAGCTAAATAGTTTTGTTAAATTACAATTTCAAAAAAAATCAGGTAAAATAATAGATATAAAGTTAAAACGAACAGAACAATATATTAAAAGTGTTAATAAAATTATTAGAGATGATTATGTAATGCTAGAGATTATTAGATTTACAACAGAAACACCTTATGAATTATTAAAAGAGTTACAAAAATGGCCAAAAAATATACCTTTGATTATTGATTTAAGGGGTAATAGTGGTGGTAATTTATACTCTGCTATAAATAGTGCTGATTTACTTTTGCCTAAAAAAACTCTGATTGTATCAATGCAGACAAAAACAGAAATATCTCACTATTATGCATCTAAGCCTGATTATACAAAAGGGCAAAATATTATATTACTACAAGATAATTTTACATCTAGTTCAGCAGAAGTTTTTATTGCAGGATTGACCCAAAATAATAAAGCTCAATCAATTGGGATAAAAAGCTTTGGTAAAGGGGTAGCACAAAAATTTATACAACTTAGTCATGGCGATGCTCTTTTATTAACTTATGCTAAAATTGTAACACCAAATGGTAAAACATATAATAAAAAAGGTTTATCTCCTACCTCTAATTTATCGTTAGAGGAGTTTATTGAGAAATAAGATTTTAATAATTTTTCTCATTTTATTGTAAATGTAGAATTATAAGTTTTCCAAAATAAAAGAACTAGTTCTTCTTGTAATCTAATAGCTTTTTTATAATCACTAGATAAAAGTTTTGTAGATTTTAATAAATCTTTTTGCATATATGTTAATTTTTTTACTATTGTTTTTGTTTTAGCTAATTCTCTAAATTTTTTTACTAATCCATGTACAGTATCAAATCTACCTTTATTTGTACCTCCTACAATATCCCAATCAAAAATTGTTTGTACAAGGTTTTTAGACATTGAGAATGTAGTGTTTCCTGGAATAAGAAAACTTATTTGTTCCCCTACAACTTCAATCTGTAGCTCATTAATAAACTTTAGCTTTTGATTAAGTAGCTTACCACTGAAAAGTTGAAGTAGAGAGTTTATACCTTCTAAATCTTTTCTTGATTGTATATAGTTATCTTGTGGTAACATAATAGGTATAATTTTTTTTAAAAAATTAGGTGATTGTCCATACTCTTTAAGAGTTATAGCACTTCTCTTTATTATTCTAATTCTCTCCTCTTTAGATATTAATGGATTTGAATCAGAGATAGCTTGCCTTAATTGATCTTGTGCTTCTTGTATCCAACATGATGGAATGGGACACTCTGCAAATGATTTACTAACAATTATATTACTATTCTTTATATTTTCACTATTTTTAGGATGTTGGTTATTATACTTTTGTCTTCTATTTTGTTGTAGATGTATTTTTTCTGCTTCTCCAAAAATCACATCAACAATAGTAGTATTATCATCATATTTAGAGTGTTCTATACAATAGTTTGTAATATTTATATCATTAGGTAAGGGAAATCTCCAGCATCCATATCCCTGAGCCATGCATGGATATCCATAGTGTTGGCAAGTGTATCTCTCATCATAAGGTTCTATAATTTCAGGATGATATGAAATACCTACTCCTGATGATGCACCACCACCATCTCTTCTACAAAGACAACTATAAAAATTTTTAGGAACTTTTTTACCAACTCTTTTCATTAGAGCTTCTATTTTATTATGATTTAATTTTGGTAATCTTTTGATTATATTTTCTCTTAGTTCTTTTCCTTTCAGTACATCATCAGCAAAACTATTTTGATTGAACATAATCAATACACTACTTATCAACAATAATTTATATAAAACTTTCATTATATTTTTTCTCCTAATTCATCTAAAAATTTATCTGCATCAAAATCTTCATCTTCCACAAATTCCCATCTATCAACTGCACTCATCCCATCAGGTGCTATCCATTGAGTTGTTATTTTCTGTAATTCAAGATTTGCACCATTTTTTAGACTTTTATATGGATCTAGTGGAGTTGCTAAAATTGTAATATAAAACTTCTTACTTATTGGATCAGGTATATTTATAGAGATACCACCATCAAGTCCTATTTTTAAACTATCTTTTGATAAAAGAATATTTAATTTCCCATTCCACTTATTCTCTATCCATTTAGCATCAACGCTTCTGCTCCAAATATCACCCCATTTAAATAGATAGGTATCTTTATCCTTTTTTTCTAATACAATATAATGATACTTTTGCCCCATTATTATATAAAAATGATCTGTTTTTTTTGGATTAAAGTGCATCACTACCTTAAGAGATGCCTCATCTATACGCCTTTTATCAAGATAGATTATTGCTTTTTTAGAGATCATACCAAAAGTACTTTTTGCATCTTCTTTTATATTAATAGATAGATTAGAAGATTCTATATCACAACTACTATTTTTATCTTTTGAAAGATTCTCATAACATTTCCATTTACCTCTTGTCTTACCACCATAAATCTCTTTTATTTGTAATTCATCTACACCTTTTGCTGGTTTTGATTCAGGTATAGGATTACCAAATTTTCTCTCTAAAATTATCTCTTTTAGTGCCATTTTTGCAGATAGATTATGTTTATAAGCTAAAGAGACGGCCCACAGATGCAGTGAACGATTATCTGTTAAATATGACCATGGAAATATTTTTTTATCAAAAATATCACTTTCTATTGTAACCTCTCCTTTTCTTAATGAGAAAGATATATTTGAGGGTGACTTTGATTTTAAAAGTTCATCAAGAACTATCTTTTTATCTATTTTAACTTCTAATTTATAAGTATTATTTTCATCTGTTTTTCTCCATGAAAGTACTATCTCTGAACCTAATGCTTCTTTCCATGTTGAATTTATACGACTTGCCATTGTTAGTGCAAAATCTGTGGTAAGATTGGAGTTAAAGAAAAATGTGGTTTTAACTATCCCATCTTTCCCTAATTTATCTAACCATATCATGGGTTCAACTGACCCAATTCCAGTTATTCCCCACTTATTATCTTTTGGAACATCTATAATTAGTTGATTTTTATAAAAATGAGCATGTTTATAAAAAGCTCCCCCTGAATTATATATCAACCAATTTCCATCTAAACTACCATCAAATAGAACAACAGGTTTTTGACTTGTTGGAATTTTTGAATAATCTTGTTTTTTAAAAGGTATCTCTTGCATAGTTATAGATTTTAAAGCCATTTTACAGGTTAAATCTTTTTTCTCTGCCTGAGTGTATATTTTTACAGAATAATTATTCTTTGACATATTATTTTTTAAAACTGTCTCTATAGACCTTCCATCTGCTAATTTAAGATAAAATCTATTATCAGGACGCATAACTATCTCTAAAGTTTTAGGTATAGAATTAAGTTTAAATTTACCATAAGTAATTCTCCCATACAAATAAAAACCACCTTTATGTAATTCTATAATTATTTCACCATTATCATTCTTTTTACAAACTAGATAAATAAGACTCTCTATATCTATAACAAAACCTGTTGTATTTTTATTGTCAAAATCAAATTTTAAATGATAAGATTTTGATTGGTTTGTCTCTTTAAAATTAATAAAATTATTAGCAGAAATTACACCCGTATTTCCCCATTTATTACCTTCTGGAACATCAGCAATAAACTTATCATTATCAAATTTAGCATATTTTGTAAAATCTCCACCTTTTGATGAATATGGTTTCCACTTATCACCAAGTGATTTACCATCAAAGATTATTTCACTAGGATATTTTAACTCTAGCTGTGTTGATTTTATTTTATTTTTTAAATTAATATATGGAGTATAATTTGAATTAATCGCTTTAACTAATTTTATCATCTTACTAGCTTCTTTAAATTTCTTTTGTTTAAGTAAAATTTCTGCTTTTTTTAACCATTTATCAAGTCTATTTTTTTGAAATGATAGTTTTTTAATTAGCTCATAAGTATCATCATCTAAGCTTTTATCTTTAACCACCTCTTTTAATCTATTTATAGCTATTGATAATTCACCTTCATCCCAACTATCTTTTATTTTAGGATAATCACTTAATGATATTGAAGCATTTAAAGTGATATTAAAATAAAATAATATAGAGACTCCCATTAATAATTTTTTTAGTTTAGGATTACCAAAAGGCAACCACAAGGGATTGCCCCTACGCACCTCTTTTGTAGGGCTATCTCTTGTAGGTACCCTAAAATTATAAATCTTTTTTATTTGGTTATTCTTATATAATCTTTGTAACATTCTTAATCCTTTGTTTTATTAAACTTAAACTACTCACCTCTCATCGCTTCTGCTGGGTCTGTTTTAGTGGTTTTATATGCAGCAATTCCACTTGATACAACTGCTAAGAAAATAGCAGATAAAAAAACTATTCCAATATGTGTTATGGTCAAAGTACAAAAAGATTCACCATTTTGTAAATGAGTTTTAAAAAGAGTATTGATAATCCCTGCCATAATATAAAAAAACAGAAGTGCTATAGCTACTCCACTTATAGATATTACTAACCCTTGATATATAGGAAAACGAAAAATCATACTGTTAGAAAATCCTATTAACCTTAGAATACTTAACTCTTTTTTCTTTCTTTCAACTGATGAATATAGACTTGCACTCAATGTTGCGGCACCACCTATTATTCCAACTATTGCAATAAGCCAAAAAATTAAAGTAAGATATCTATCTAACTCTCTAACTTCATGAATACGCTCTGCTTGAGTAGATACACTGATACCTTGTTCTTCAAAAAAATCTTTAAGTTTAGATACATCATCAAGAGTTTTTGCATAGATTCTAAAACTTGCATATCCTCTTTTGGATAATAAGAATTTTTTAATCTCCAAATCATAGTGTAAGTTTCTTTGTCTTAAAAGGGATAATTTACCTATGCTATCTACATCCATAAAAGCAAAAGAGGAATTTATATCTATTAGAATTCTTTCAAAACTCGGAACTGGTGCTTTAGCTCCAGCTTTTTGTAAGGCTGAAGCTGATAGATCTTGTAAGAAATCTATTGATTGTATATCTATAGGCATAGTTAATTCTCGTTGATTTACTTTTATTGTCATTATTGTATTACTCAGAACTGGTACTTTAGCTCCAGCTTTTCGTGAGGCTAAAGCCATCACTTCCGATGAATTTTTAAAAATATAAAGCGTTAAAGGTTTTAGTTTTTTGATATTTTTTGGTAATGCTAAAATTTTTATATCTATCTCTTGTTTACCATTTCTAATACTAGACTCAATTGGTTTTACCCAAGGATAAAGTTTCGCTTTTTTACCTCTTAACTTTATTTTTAATGAACCTAGATTATCATCATTAATACTATTTTTATATGGTTTTATAAAATATAAATATCTATTAGAGTCAAAACTATATCCTGCTTTTTCTTGAGCTTTAACTAAATCTATAGCATCTATATATGCAAATCCTGTTCCTGTTAAAAGTTTAATTTGAGCTAGTCTATCTAGTTTCTTTGCTACAGATACAAATACTCCATCATAAATAGGATAAGCCTCTGAGAGTTTACCTTTCCAATTCCATTGTGGCACTGCTAAACCATCTTTATATTTTTCTATATTCTCTACAATATCTAATGGAACATATATACTTTTTAAAAAACCTGCCCTTTGAGATAATATAGAAACAATTTTTAGAGATAGAGACTTTCTTTGTATTTTTTTATTTACAAATCTTGAAACTGTACATTTAAGAGTATCTCCCTTTTTTAAATTTAACTCTTTTGCTATGGTATGAGTTAGTACACAAGATTTTTGCTTTGGTATCTCACCACCATTTTGCAATAGTAAAGGATCGCCTTTATCTGTAGCTATTAAATCAGCTGTTAGTTTTTTCTTAGAGGTGATAGATGCTATTTCAACAGAAGAGGATAGTTGTCTAGTCATAGGAATTACAAAATCTATATAAGAATTTTCTTTAATTTTAGTAAACCAATTTTGACTATATGAGTTACTTGATATTGGACGAATTTCAAGATTCTTAGGGTCATTAACTAATCTATTAGTCATGGTTTCTATAGTTCCAAATTTAATACCAAATAAGATTAAAAGAGGTGCGATAATGGCAGCGGTTCCGATTATAAGATTAATAGTGATAAGATTTTCAAAAATCAAATCTTTCATAGCTAACCAAATTACCAGCCCTCTTTTTGGTTTAGATATATTATAATATCTTCTTTTACTATTTTTCATATCTCTATAACCTTTGAAACCACAAGAGTATCACTAACTTTTATCACTTCAAATGTAAGTAATCTATCACAATAATATTCAACCATATCAACATCATGTGTCACCATTAATACAGAACTACCATAAGATTTTGCTAAAGATTTTAGTTGATCTCTAATCTCTAATGCTGTTGGTTTATCTACCGAAGCAGTTGGTTCATCTGCCAATATAATTGCGGGATTATGAATTAATGCTCGTGCAATAGCAACTCTTTGCCTTTGTCCACCTGATAAATGTTGAGGTTTTTTATTGATTTGCCTCTCTATCCCTAATGAGTGTACAAGGTGTAAAAATATATCCTCTAAAACATTTATATTATTTAATTTACTTGATAGTAAGATATTCTCTTTAACTGTTAGAAAAGGCAATAATCCTCCACTTTGCAAAATATAACCTATATGTTCTCGCCTAAGATTGGATAATTTTTTATCATTCAGAGATGGAATATCCCATCTTAAATAATTATCTCCTTGCATAACAGAAAGCTTAAACTCATTTGATCTATCTACAGTTAATATTAAACCTAAAATATCTAAAAAAGTAGATTTTCCACATCCACTAGAGCCAATAACTCCAATAAACTCACCTGAATTTATTTTTAAATAAGGTATCTCTAATTGAAAAGAGACACCACCTTTTTCACGAGATATAACAATATCTTTAAGCTCAAATACACTATGCATCTGTAAATATCCCTAAGGTAACAGATCTAAAGTTATAGGATATACATACTCATCAATATCATCTCCTTTATTAAGAGGTATCCATCCTTCGGGTGTATCATGTATAGTTCTATATGCTTCTACTTTAGCATCAAGTGTATTTATAAACTCATTTTGTTCATCTGCTGACCAACTACTCCATAGTTCATTTGTTATAGACATTAATTGACTCTGATAAGGTAATCCTTCAAGAAACTCAGGAACTAATCCAGTATCTGCCATTCTTCTAGCTTGTTTTACCATATTTGGATCTCTAGCAATAGTTGCCGTAGCTGCTTGTAAAGATGTAAAAAAGTCTTCTCCTGCAATTTGACCTGTAAATCCTGCGGTCATAATAGATGTTAATACTGTGGCTAAAGAGTCTAGTTGACGCTTATTGATTAAAAGTCGTACTTCAAGCGAAGGTATTTCAGAATTTTTTAAATCTTTGTCAATCACCCAAGCCACAATATCATTAGGAGCTTTGGCATTAGTTTGACTACCTATCCATTGAACCATTGCAGCATGAAACATTCTACTACCCTTACCAGTCATACTCTTATCTGTATCTCCAACTACAGGTATAACTTTATCTATATCCACTAATCCATCTTCGTCAACAAAAGATTCTTTTCCCTCTTGTACAACATCAACTATACGCATCTTTTCTATCTCTTGTATAAATTTTGTAGTTAATTTAGATACACCTATTTTAAATGCTTCTTTATTTGTTGATGGTACCTCTTGAAATGCAGTTTCATCACTAGTTCCTGGATTAGTTGCTAATGTTTGATATTGTGTTATAGCTAACTCATGAAATCTTTTTGCTTTAGGATTTTTGATATAAAATGATGCTATATATATCTTTTGTCCATTTGCTAATTCTCTTAAAATATTTTCATTTTGATTAGATAAATTCCATTTATGACCTTTTTTATGAGATGGTGCATCTCCCACAAGTATTATTAATTTAATACTATTCTTACTCCAATTTGTTAGCTCCATTGCATCAGATATACCAGAAAACATATCTTCTGGATAATCTTTTGAATCCACTTTTGTAACATCTACCGTAGATAAAGTTTCTGTAAACTCTTTTATCCCTTCAAGCTCTGGAGTATAATTTTTGGTGGTATAACCAATCTTCGGTATATCTATTACTGAGTCTCTATAACCCCAAACTCCAAAATTTAATTTTATATTATCAGGACTATTATCTACCATCTCTATGGATGCCTTAGATATAACATCAAGTGTACTCTTTATAAATGGTCTCATACTTACCGTAGTATCAACAACCCAAACTATATCTACAATAAGCTTTTCTAAAAGCTTTTGATGAATAACTGTACTTCCCTCTGTAGCCTCTTTGAGATAATTATTTTCTGTTCGTATATCATTATCACCTCTTGCTCCTGCTTTTGCATTTGTAACTGCTGCTAACTGTACAATTCTTGCCTCTCTATTGCCAAACTCTACTGCTTCAAAATCAAGAATAGGAAGAAGGTAAAACTCTTTTTGAATATCAACAGCTTTTTTAGGTTCAACTGATTTAACAATAAAGTTTTTAGTGATATTATGTTCATTTATACTAGTGTAAAGCTTAGATATATTTTCTAGCCTCTCCTCTTCAGGTAAATTAATAATCTTTGTAATATCTGATTTTGAATCAAACATCAAGACAGGTTTTCTACCTACAGGATGAGTATACGCTAAACACATTGTTTGTTTCCACTCAAAAACATCTTTTGACTGCATCCATCCTAATATCTTACCTTGACTATTACTTCCTATCTCATACCAACCTAATTCAAGTTCTAAATCTTCGGCTGATGGTTTAGTATAAACATAAAATGGTTGTAAAGCAGGAATATCACTCTGAACAATGCCACTCTCTATACTTTTATCTTGATATATATTAGAAAAAGGTCTTGTTAAAACTCTTAGTGATAGTAGTTTCTTACCCTCAATTTTTACAGGTATTCTTTTTTTTACTGAACTCTTTTCTGTAAGGTCTGATATATTAGTATCAACTGTAGCCATACTTAATATCGGCATACCCATTAACAACATAAAAATATAACTCTTCACTGAAATTTTAAACATCTCTTTTCCTTTTTATTAAAAAAATTTTTACCATATTTATACTTTACAATTTAAATAATAAGATTGTGATTTTTATCACTTTATACTTATCAAATAATTTAATATTGGGTATAATATTCTCAATTAAAGATTAAGATAATAGCAAAAAAAAATATTTATTTAATAATTAGTTTAAAACCTAATTTTGGGTAAAATATCTATAATTATAAAAGTAGAAAATATAGAATAATAGAGATAAAATTGGAGAAAATATGGCTGAATATGGTGCAAGTAATATTAAAGTTCTTAAAGGACTAGAGGCAGTTAGAAAACGGCCAGGGATGTATATTGGTGATACATCAATTAGAGGGCTTCATCATCTTGTATATGAAGTTGTAGATAACTCTATTGATGAAGCGATGGCAGGATTTTGTGATACAATTAAAGTAACTCTTACAAAAAATGGTTCTGCAATTATTGAAGATAATGGTAGAGGTATCCCCGTTGCCCAGCATCCAACAGAAAATATGTCTGCGGCAACAGTTGTTATGACAGTTCTTCATGCTGGTGGAAAGTTTGATAAAGATACATATAAGGTCTCTGGTGGACTTCATGGTGTTGGTGTTTCAGTTGTAAATGCACTCTCAAAAGATTTAACCCTTACTGTTAATCGTGATGGAGAGGTTTATGCACAATTATTTAAAGAGGGTATTCCACAAGAGGAATTAAAAACAATAGGTACAACTCGTAAAAATGGGACAAAAATAGAATTTTGGGCAGATGATACAATTTTTACAGAGACTACAACTTTTCAAAAAGATATTCTTACTAAAAGATTTAAAGAGTTGGCATATCTAAATCCAAAAATTAAAATTGATTTTAGAGATGAGAGAGATGGAACTAAAGAGATATTTCATTTTGAAGGTGGAATAAAACAGTTTGTTGAAGATATGAATAAAAAAGATGTTATATCTAATGCTCAGTTTTTTCAAGGAAAAGCAGATGATATTGAGATAGATATTGCTCTTATGTATTGTGATTCTGATACCGAAAGATCATTATCTTTTGTAAATAATATCAAAACAGCAGATGGTGGAACTCATGAGGCTGGATTTAGAGCAGGATTGACTCGTTCTATGTCTAGCTATATCTCAAAAAATGCTAATGCTAAAGAGAAGGGTATAAAGATTACAGGTGAGGACTGTAAAGAGGGGCTTATTTCAATTGTATCTGTGAGAGTTCCTGAACCACAATTTGAGGGGCAAACAAAAGGTAAACTAGGTTCTAGTTATGTTCGTCCTTTAGTTCAAAAATTCTTCTCTGAAAACTTTAATAAATATCTTGAAGAAAATCCACTAGAAGCAAAAGCAATTATGGGTCAAGTGCTTTTAGCAGCAAGAGGAAGAGATGCAGCAAAAAGAGCTAAAGATTTGGTTAAACGAAAAGACTCTATGAGCATTGGAACTTTGCCTGGAAAATTAGCAGATTGTCAAAGTAAAGACCCTGAAATTTCAGAGATTTACCTTGTGGAAGGTGATAGTGCTGGGGGTTGCCATTCAGGAGAAACTAAGGTTAAATGTGCTATAGGAGAGGATATTAGAATTGATATTCTAGCTAAAGAACACTTAGAAGGAAAAGAGAATTTTATCTATACTTATAATCATCAAACAGATAAAATAGAGTTACAAAAAATAAAAAATGCTTGGCAAACAAAAATTACAGATGATCTAGTTTATGTAACTTTGGATAATGGTAAGCGAGAACTTTGTACGGCTGACCACCCCTATATGTTAAAAAATGGTACATATACAAAAGCAAAAGATTTAGAAGTTGGTGAATCATTAATGCCATTTTATATGGAAACAAAAGAGAAGATTATAGAAATAAAATCATCTGATATAACTAGAACTAGAATAGATGATATTATCATTCAACCTGATAATACAAAAGATTTAGTTTATTATTTAGCTGATAATTGGAATATAAAAAATAATATATATTCTAATGTAATAAAAGGAAAATTTCACAGACATCATATTGATAAAAATACAAGAAATAATAATCCTGATAATATTATTAGACTATCAGAAAAAGAACATTTAAATATTCATAAAGAGGATTTTGATAGACAAACTCCCCAATATAAAGAGTATATGTCTCAAAAGATGAAAGAACAATCTGATGAAATTTCTGCAAGAGTAATTAAAGATTGGGATAATCCAGAGTATCGTGCTAAATTTGATGGACAACATAAACGAATGCGAGAAATTCAAATTGCAAATGGACAAATGAATACAGAACATTTTGCTGAATATTGGGCTGATGAAACTCATAGAGAAGAGCAGAGTCAAAGAGTTACTAAATATTTTGAAGATAATCCTGATGCAGTTGAGGGCAATAGGAAAAGAGCAAAAGAGCAATGGGATGATAAAGAATTAAGAGAATGGAGAGCAGAAGAGACTAGAAAACAGATGTCTAATCCTGATAATGTAAAAAGAAAATTAGCTACTGAACGAGAGACCAGAATTAAAAATAGTTTAGAACTTTTAAATAGAGTTGGTATAGATAATTATGAAAATGTAAGAAAAGAGACTAAAAATAGAAAAGTTTTTATAATTAAGACATTATTAGATAAAATTGGTGAGAGTGATAATTATCCATCATTATTAAATCCAAATGAGTTAATTCAAAGTAATCTATATACATATAATCATAAAGTTGTAAAAGTAGAAAAATATATTGGAGAACCAATAGCAGTTTATGATATAGAAGTACCAAATACGCATAACTTTGCTTTGGCTTCGGGTGTATTTGTACATAATTCGGCAAAGCAAGGAAGAGATAGAGTATTCCAAGCAATTTTACCACTTAAAGGTAAGATTTTAAATGTTGAAAAGGCAAGATTAGAGAAGATTTTAAAGTCTGATGAGATTAAGAATATGATTACTGCTCTTGGTTGTGGGATTGGTGATGAGTTTAATGAAGATAAACTTCGTTATCATAAAGTAATTATCATGACTGATGCAGATGTTGATGGTTGTTTAAAAGGCGATACAGAAGTTAAACTTTTAGATGGTACTTACAAAACAATGCAAGAGTTAGAAAAATTATATCCTTCAGAAGAAGATAAATTTTGGATTTGGGCAAGTGATGAGAATGGAAAACTTACTCCTGCACAAGCACATAGTGTAAGAATAACAAAAAAAGTTAAAAAACTTTACAAAATTACTTTAGATAATGATTTTGTAATTGAAGCTACTGATAATCATCCTTTTAGATTAATTAATGGAGATTATGTGAGAGCAGATGAGTTAAAGAGTGAAGTAATTCTTTTATCGTTACATGATAATATTAACCATAAAATTAAATCAATAGAGATTATAGAAGTTGATGAAACACCTGTTTATGATTTAACTGTGGATGAATATCATAATTTTGCAATTAAATCTGGAGATGATAGCTCTATATTTGTACATAATTCCCATATTCAAACTTTATTAATGACATTTTTCTTTAGATTTCTAGAACCAATTATCGCAAAAGGTTATCTATATCTTGCTCAACCACCTCTTTATAGATATAAAAAAGGTAAAAATGAGACATATTTAAAAGATGATAAAGCTTTAAATGATTTTATTATTGAACATGGAATCTCTGTAATAGAGAGTGAAACTATGGGAGATAATGATTTAATTGATCTATTTAAGCTAGTAAGTTACTACAAAATGACACTTAAAGAGCTTGAAAAACGATACTCTATGCCAGAAGTTATGAGATATTTAATTGAAACACCATCTTTACATAATATTGAAAATAAAGAGTTAATTAAAAAATTAGATATATTTATTGAAGACCTTGGTTATAATATATTAAGTAGAACAATAGATGAAGAAAAAATTCATCTTTTTGTTCAAACTAATGATGGGCTTGAAGATCTATTAATTGATGCAAATTTATATACAACTCCTCACTTTGAAGAGGCTTTAAATATACATGCAAAGATAAATGATAGAATCACTCAAGAATTTAAGGATAAGGATATGCTAGAGCTATTATCTAAAGTTGATTCTTTTGCTAAAAAAGGTGCGTATATTCAACGATATAAAGGTCTTGGAGAGATGAATCCAGAGCAGTTATGGGAGACAACAATGACACCAGAAAATAGAGTTTTACTAAGAGTTACAATTGATGATGTTCAAAAAGCTAGTGATACATTCTCTTTATTTATGGGTGATGAGGTAGAACCACGAAGAAATTACATTGAGACTCATGCTAAAGATGTTAAGCATTTGGATGTATAAAAAAGATGTTATTATCAACTTTATTAGAAAGAGAGCGACGATTTAAAATCGCTCTAAGGGCAGGAATCCCTGCTTTGGTATTTATTGGAGTAATATTATATATTGTCTTTGCTAAAGATATGAATATTAATGTATCTATTAGAGAAAGCTTAATCATGGCTGGAATTGTATTTACTACCATATATTTTATATACTTTATGCTAGAACTTGCAACGAAAGGGACATTGCTAGATAATGAAACAGATGGTTTTACCCCTAATGCTTTTATTGAGGCGGTTAAAAAACATAAACCAAAGACAATCTCTATCCTTGCAATAAAAAATCTTAATACCATAAATAATAACTATGGAACTAAGGCTACAAATAAACTTTTGCAAAATATTATCCAAAGTCTTGATATTTTTTTAGAACAACATAATCTATCTAATACTATTATAGGTAGATATAGCAGTTCAGAGTTTTTATTGGCACTTGATAAAGATAGTCAAGATGTGGAACATATACTAACAAACTTTATACAAAATTATAAAGAGATTCAAAAGATAGAGTTAGATTACTATTTTTCTATTTTAATTAATAACAATGACAATATAGAAAAGAGCATATTAAGATTGCATAACTCTATTGATAGGGATAATTGTAATGTAAAGAAAACTAAAGCAAAAAAGACAATTCTTAAAGATTCTAAAAAAGAACAACAGCTAGAAAATGCCATAACATCAGCTCTTACTCAAGATTCTATTATCTTTACATTTAGACCTTTGCAAAATACTAAAACAAATAAAATAGATATATACACAATATCGGTTAAACTTAAAACTACAATTGGTGAAATTTTACCTCGTACATATCTACCAATTATTAATCGCCTTGGCTTTGGTCAAACTTATGATATGCTAATTGTAAAACAAATTGTAAAAACTATATCTCAAATAGATGATAATATATCCCTTAGCTTCAATCTATCACCTTATTCGCTTAGAAATAAACTTTTTTTGCAGAAGACACTTGATATTATAGAGTTAGCTGATATAGAACCATCACGCTTTATTATAGAGATATACGAACAAAATACATATCATAATTTAAATAGTTATCTTAATACTTTAAATGATATTCGCTCAACTGGAATTCGTATCTGTATTGATAATTTTGGTACTTCTAACTCTTCTCTTGATTATATTAAATATTTTAAGTTTGATATGATTCAATTTGATAGAGATTTTACCACTAATATAGATGATTCTAACAACCTTATGCTTCTTAACTCTTTTATTAAAATGGGTAAAAAACTTAATATTATAACTATTGCTAAATGGGTAGATAAGGATGAACAAAAAGATAAACTAACAAATTTAGGCATTAACTATCTGCAAGGTTTTGGTATCTCTAAACCAATAAATATAAACCAATTAATTATAACTCACACTCACACTCAAAAGGATAGCGAATGAAATACGGAACACAAGAGATTATAGACTTTAATATAACATCAAAAGATAATTATTGGAAAAATAATCATAAAAAAAATTATACTATTGATATAACTCTACCTGAATTTATATGTATGTGTCCTCGTTCAGGTTATCCTGATTTTGCGACTATTAAAATATCATATATCCCCAATAAGAAGGTGATAGAACTTAAAGCTCTCAAATTATATATTAATAGTTTTATAAATAAACATATCTCTCATGAAGATTCAACAAATGAAATTTATGATGCGTTAAACAAAGGATTAAAACCTAAATGGATAAAACTAACAGCAGATTTTAATCCAAGAGGAAATGTACACACTATAATTACTATAGATAGCTCAAGAAAGTAAATTACCTTTTTTCTTATAATAAATGCGATATAATAAAAAAAAGAGGAATTAAAGATGAATGTACAAAAATTAAATCATGCAATTGCAATACTTAGAGAAGATTTAGGTGATGGGCTTCTTTCTAGTGATATTTTTACTGTAAAAGAGGGGATGAGTGTAGCTGGATATAATACTAATCCAAAAGCTAGTGCATTATTTAATATGCTAACTACAAATATTATGAAAACTTTAAGAGGTGCTGGTTTTCCTAATTTAGATAAATATTATTTAATGAACGTAGAAGGGGATAAGATGATTATTGTTATACCTTTAGGTAATTTTAGATGGGGAATGTTGATTGATACTACAAAGGTTCAATTGGGACTTCTTGTAAGTATTGCTATTCCTAGAAGTATAGAAGCTTTTGAAGAGGCTCTTAAATAATATTTGTAATAGTAAAATATAAAAATGAACTATAAAAACAAAGAAGAAGTAAAAGATGATGTGTACTTTTATAAAAGAATTTTGGGATATGAGGAGAGTATAAAAAAAATTACATCTTCCAAAAATGCTTTTATAATAATAGTAGACTCAGAAAAAAAAGAGTTTACTATTGCCTCTAAAAAAACAAAAATATCAATTACTCCAGAAGAGGATAATATCCAAAGTATCATATTAGAATGTTATTATACAAAAAAACCACATATTATTAAAAATATACAAAGAAGTTTTTTATATAATAGTGATATTGATAATTTAATAAATTCTAATTCTCTTAATGATGTATCAGTAATTCCTATTCTTGATAACCTTAATCATATAGTAGCTATTATATGGGTAGCTACAAAAAAAACTAATCATAAAAAATTTGAAGAAAAAGATATTAAAAATATTGATAGAATATCTCTCTTAATTAAAAATAGTATTGTATCTAATTCTGATAATAAAAATATCTTAAAAAAAAACAACTGATAATAAATTAAATATTCTTGCTGTTGATGATGATATTATCATATTAAAATATTTAAAAACGGTATTAAAATATTTTGATTGCAATTTAATAACAGTTTTTAGTGGTATTGAGGCAATTGAGAGATTTAAACATAAAAATATTGATATTATATTTATAGATGAAATTATGCATGGAGGGATGAATGGTCATCAAGCTATTGCTAAAATTAGAGAAATAGAAAAGAAGAAAAATCTTCAAAAGATACCAATATTCTCTCTTACTAGTGATACTTCAAAAGAGATAAGAGAAAAGATATTACTATCTGGTGCAACAAAAGTATTATATAAACCTATTAATAAAAAAGAGATAATTAAGGTTATTTCAGAAATTAATATGGATTAAAATAAAGGGCAACCATAAAGGATTGCCCGTCGTACCGTATTATTTTGTAGGGGTATCCCCTTGTGGGTACCCTAATTGTTGGAATAACTATAAATCATAATAGTGCTTTTTAATACTTTCATAAGAAAATGGCTTTGACATTATATAGTTAAATCCACCTTTTTTCATTCTTTCTATCTCGTCAATTGTAGTAGATCCACTAATCCCAATAAATGGGGGTAGAGTTCTATTTAGATTTTTTGATAATTTAATTATCTCTTGTACTGCTTCTGTTCCATTCATCTTTTGCATAAACTCATCAATAAAAAATATATCTATATTATCTTTTGTATTATTATATAAGTTAACCGCATCTTCCCCATCATATCCAACTATTACAGTTGCACCTAATCTTTCCAATATAAGTTTTAAATATTTTACATTTAAATCATTATCATCAATAACTGCCACAAGTTTATTAAGCTGTTGAACTTCTGTGATATTATTTAAACTACTTTTATTTAAGATAGAGTTATAAAACTTTTTTATACTTAATGGCAAAGTTAAAAGTTTAATATTTTTATCATATATCTCTATATTTTCTAAAAAGTTTTTTCTAAAGATAATAATATTTATTTTATTTAAATCAAAATTCTTAATATTTATCTTATTAAAATTATCAATAGAACATATTAAACTTTCAATATCTTTTGGTATATCTTTTGCATCAGAATAGACCTCTACACTATTAATATTTAATCTTTCATAATATCTTTTTAATAGTCTAAATAAGTTAGAGTAGTTTTTAGATAAGAAAATGCCAAGCTTTATTTTTTTGATACTCTCAAAATCAAAAAACTGCTTATCATTTGAATCTAATTTAATATAATCTAAAGAGAAATAAAACTCTGCACCTTCACCTTTTTTACTTTTTACCTTAAGTTCACCACCCAAAATAGATACAAATTTTTGAGATATATTTAGTCCCAATCCTGTTCCACCAAATTCATTAGATGTATCTTTTGTCTCTTGTTCAAATGGATCAAATATTGCTTTTTGTCTATCTTCATCTATCCCTATACCACTATCTTTTACAGAAAAATTAATTTTATTACTCTCTTGATTAAAAAGAATATTTAAATATATAGAGCCATTATAAGGTGTAAATTTAATAGCATTACCAATTATATTTGTAAGTATCTGTTTTATTTTTCGTTTATCTGCTTTAATCATAGAAGGTAATAAAGGGTCAATAAAAATATTAAAATCTATATGTTTTTTGTGCATTCTTGAAGTAAATAGATTAGACATAAGTTCAAATTCATCAATAGGAGAGAACTCTGAATACTCAATATCCTCATTATCTGCTTTAGAGGAGTCCAAAATATCATTAATAATCTCTAGCATACCATCTCCACCACTTAAGATAGTAGATAGATAATCAATCTTTTCATTATTTTTTTCATCAGATTTTAAAAGCTCTGCAAATCCTAAAATAGCATTCAATGGAGTTCTAAGTTCATGAACCATCTCTGCAAAATATCTATTTTGAGATTCAATTTTTTGTTGAGATTTTTGTGTATCATCTTTTAGTTGATTTACCCTTTTTTCACCTAAAACTCTATTTAATGGATCATGTAATTCTACTATTATATCTTCAAAATATTTTGTATTCGGTTTTAGAGATGTAGTTTTCTTAGAGTTAAACTCTTGTAGTTCTCTTATTTTTATCTGTAGTAAATCTTCCATATCTTGTAAAATTACTTTTTCATCTTTAAAACAATAAAGAAAAAATTCTGCAAAAAGTTCAAGATAAAGAAAGTCTTCTTTTATAAACTGGTAAAGAACATTTTGATAGATACTTAATTGTACAATAGCTATAATTTTATCATCATTTCCAATAATAGGATAAATCATTACATCTTTAATAGATTCCATATCCCTATTATTTAAAGAGCCTTGATATATAGGTTTATCATTAATAGAGTTTATAATTAATCTACTTTTAGTATTATATGATTGAATCACTAAGTTACTATAATCTTTTCTTGATAAATTTAAGCCATTTGATATAAACTCTTTTTTATCATCATTATATAACCATATTCTACATTCATCAGCAATTGTTATATCTATTGCAACACTCTCTAAATCACTTATTAAACTATTTTTATCTTTAACTTTTGAAAAAATAATCTTTTTTTGATTTAAAAACTTAACAACATCCTCTTTTGATAATTGCCTCATTTTAATAAGCCTTGAACCACTAAATAAGTTATATCTATCATTTGCTTAATCTCTTTTTTTGTAAAACAATAAGGTGGCATAAAATATATCACATTTCCTAGAGGTCTAATATACACCCCTTCTTTTAATGCTTCTTGAAAAATTTTTAATCCAATCCGTTCTTTAGTATCATATCCCTTAAGCTCAATTGCACATATCATCCCTGTTTGTCTTACCTCTAATACATTTTCTAACTCTCTAAACTTATCTGTTTTTTTTCTAATTAATTCTATTTTTTTAAGATTTTTTTCTATAATATTATCTTTTTCAAATATGTCTAAAACTGCATTTGCTACAGCACAAGCAATTGTATTTCCAGTGTAGCTATGGGAATCTAAAAATGATCTCCCCTCATTATAATCACAATAAAAAGCATCATATATCTCATCCGTCATCATAACAACAGAAAGAGGCATATATCCCCCTGTTAAACCTTTTGACAAACACATAAAATCAGGACTAATCCCAGCTTGATCAACTGCAAACATTGTCCCAGTTCGTCCAAATCCAACGGCAATCTCATCAGCAATCAAAAATATTCCCTCTTCATCACACAAAGTTCTTAATCTTTTTAAATATGATGGATTATACATCTTCATAGACCCAGCACACTGAACTAAAGGCTCTATAATCACAGATGAAATCTTATATCTATGTTCTTTTAATATGCTTTTCATATCCTCAATTGCTTCATCTTCACTAACTAACGCAGGACTTTTAGCTTGAACTGTTTTTATTAAAATATCTGTATAAATATCTTTATAAAGCCCTGTATCACTTACTGCCAATGCACCCATAGTTTCACCATGATATGAGTTTTGAAGTGATACAAAAATTGTTCGTCTTTCACCTCTATTTGCAAAATATTGAAAACTCATTTTTAGAGCTATCTCAACGGCACTAGAACCATTATCAGCAAAAAATACCTTATCCAAATATTTTGGTGTAATTTTAACAAGTCTTGAAGCTAAATCTATTGCTGGTTTATGAGTAAAACCTGCAAAAATAACATGCTCTAACTCCTCAATTTGATCTCTTATTTTACTGTTAATATAATCATTACTATGTCCAAACAGATTAACCCACCAAGAACTAATACAATCAAGATAACTATTATCCTCAAAATCTGTAATATGAGAACCTTTACCTTTTTTTATTGGAATAAGTGGTAATTTTTCATGGTCTTTCATTTGAGAACATGGATGAAATATATATTTCAAATCCTCATCCATCAATTGTTGGTTTGTCATTTTATCCCTTTAGTTTAAAAGTAATATATTATATCAAATTTATATAAAAATGATATAATCAAAAATATTTAAAATAGAGTAAAATTTAGGGTACCCACAAGGGGATACCCTACAAAACGGTACGGTAGGGGCAATCCCTTGTAGTTACCCTTTAATTTAAATATTGGTAATATTAATTAACAAATTTAGGAGAAAAAATGGGTAAAGTAAAATCTTTTTGGGATAGTTATAGATTAATAATTATAGCTTTTATAATAGGTGGCTTTTTTTATATATTAACTCTTAGCTTTTTTAACGATACACAGTCAAAACTTATCGGGGTGATCGCTTTTTTGGTAACTTTATGGACAAATAATGGATTTCATATGGGGGTTGTATCATTATTACCAATTTTATTATTCCCAATTTTTGGACTCGTTGAATCTAAAGATGTGGTTACTAATTACTCTAAAACAACAATTTTTCTTTTTATGGGTGGATTTTTATTGGCAATTGCAACAGAAAAATCAGGTTTACATAAAAGATTAGCCACATTTTTAATCTCTATTTTCCCAAGTACTCCACGTGGAATATTGCTCTCTTTAATGCTCACAGCTGGAATTCTTAGTTCTATTTTATCAGATACTACAACTGCTCTTTTAATGATTCCAATTGCAGGATTTTTAACTAATAATATAGATTTTAAATTTAGGTTAATAGTGGGAGTTGCTTATGCATCATTAATTGGTGGAATTATAACCCCTATTGGTACACCACCAAATCTTATTTTAATGGATTTTTTGGAATCTAATGCACTAGAACCTATCCAGTTTGCAACTTGGACAATGATGATGTTACCATTAGCTATTGTTATGATGATAACAGCTTGTGAAATTTTATTATTTGGCTTTAAAAAAAAGGATTTTTCATTAGTAGAAATTGATATGACTAAGAAACCATTAACTTTAAATCAAAAAAAACTTGTATGGATGTTATCATCTTTAGCTCTTCTTTTGGCACTAAACCCTATCTTAAAAAACTTTTTTGATGTTTCAATAGATGAGAAATTAACACTTTTGGCATTTGGTCTTTTCCTATTTTTACCAAAAGTTGATTTACTTGACTGGAAAGAGGATTTTGCTAAAATACCTTTTGCAATTATATTTTTATTTGGTGCAGGATTTTCTATTGCAATGGCATTTCAAAAAACTGGATTAGCCACAGAGATAGCAAATATTTTAGTCAGCTTTAATCATCTTCCTCCAATTGTATTGATGTTTATTATTGGTTCAGGTGTAGTTTTTGCTACAGAACTTACAAGTAACACAGCACTTACATCTATAATGATACCGATAATATATCCGTTTGCTATTCAAAGTAATCTTGACCCAACACTATTTATGCTTATTGTTGCAATATCGGCTAGTTATGCATTTATGCTTCCAATTGCCACAGCACCAAATGCAATAGCAATGTCTACTGGGCATGTAAAAACTACTCAGATGATAAAAAGAGGATTCTTTTTGAATATTATTGGAATAGCAATTACATTTTTTATAGCACTTACATACTGGAGGATATTTATATAAATGACAAAAACACAATATAAAAATAATACAAAAAAATTAATAAGTTGGGCAAAAGCCTATTATGTAGATGATAATCCAATCGCAACAGATGAGGAGTATGATACGCTTTATCATAAAGTTTTAGAGTATGAAGAGAATAATCCAGAACATAAGCTTTTGGATTCTCCTACTCAACGAATTGGTGGTACAGTAATAGATGGATTTTCTAAATCTTCTCATATAAAACCAATGTGGAGTATGGAAGATATTTTTGATAGTGATGAGCTTGTGAAATGGATTGATAGGCTTAAAAAAACTACTATTAAATTGCCAAAGCTTTTTTGTGAACCAAAGTTTGATGGGGCTAGTATGAATCTTCTTTATCAAGATGGTAATCTTATCAAAGCTACCACAAGAGGTGATGGAAAGATTGGCGAGGATGTAACTCATAATATCAAAACTATGCACTCAATCCCTTTGTCTATTGAATATAAAGAAACTATTGAAATTCGTGGTGAGGTTGTAATTCGTAAAGATGATTTTAATGGAGTTAATAAGGATAGAGTGGCAAGTGGTAAAGAGGCTTTTGCAAATCCTAGAAATGCTTCATCAGGTAGTTTAAGGCAACTTGACCCAAAAGAGACTGCTAAACGAAAGCTTGTTTTTTATCCTTGGGGATTGGGTGAAAATTCTTTAGAAAATGAGAATTTAAGTGATAAGATGAAGTTTATCACAATGCTTGGATTTTTAGCTTCACCAACGACTAAAGAGATTCTTGGAACTGGTGATGTTAGTGAGGCTAAAGCCATCACATCCGATAAGTTTATTATAGATGAAATTGAGGAGTATTATAGATACTTAATAGCTTCAAGAGATGATATTGCTATGATGATGGATGGAATGGTTATAAAAGTTGAGAATGTAGAACTTCAAGAGGAGCTTGGATATACCAATAAATACCCTAGATGGATGGTGGCATATAAGTTTCCAGCAGTAGAGAAAGTAACTAAAATCAAAACTATAACTTTGCAAGTTGGACGAACAGGAGTGGTTACTCCTGTGGCTGAGGTGGAGGCTGTAGATATTGATGGAGCTGTAGTTAATCGTGCTACACTTCATAATTTTGATGAGATAGAGCGAAAAGATTTACGAGTAGGTGATAGTGTGATTATTATCCGTTCAGGCGATGTTATTCCCAAAATTACAAAAGTTTTAAAAGATAGAAGAGATGGAAGTGAAATTGAGATTAAAAGAGTTACAAAATGTCCAAATTGTGGTAAAGAATTACTTGATGAGGGTATTTTATTAAAGTGTCAAAATCTAAATTGTAGTGCGAGGGTGATTAATAATATTAAATATTTTGCATCTAAAGGGTGTATGAATATTGATGGATTGGGTGAATCTATTGTAAAAACTCTTTATGATAACTCTATTGTGGTTCAAATTTCTGATTTGTATAATATTAATAGAGATGAGGTCTTAAAATTAGACGGCTTTAAAGATAAGAGAGTGGATAATTTAATTAAATCAATAGAGAATAGCAAAGGTGTAGAAGCGTGGAGATTTTTGCGTTCTTTAGGTGCAGAACATATTGGAGAGACTGCTAGTAAAAAGATTTGTGATAGGTTTGGATTAAAGTTTTTTGAAATTTCAAAAGATAATTTATTAGAGATTGATGGAATTGGTGAACAGATAGCAGAATCATTTGTAGAATTTATAAGAGTAAATAGTAAAAAAGTACAAGAACTTATGGATATTATAAATCCAGTTATCATAGAAAAAGAAGAGATAAAAGAGAGTCTATTTAACGGTAAAAAGGTGGTCTTAACTGGAACAATGAGCCAAAGTAGAGGTGAAATCAAAAAACTATTAGAGGGACTTGGGGCAACTGTGGGAAGTGCTGTTTCTAAAAAAACTGATTATTTGATTTATGGTGAGAGTGCAGGGAGTAAGCTTGATAAGGCTAAAACACTTGATGTAAAATGCATAACTGAAACTGAGATGAGAGATTCCGTGTCAAGCACGGAATGACAGAAACAACACAGAATGACAGAACAGACAGACAGAAACAGCATAGAATGACTGACAGACATAGAATGACAGAACAGACAAACAGAAACAACAAACACACGGAATGACAGACTTTAATACGGAATGTGTCATTACTGTAATAATGGTTGTTTGTCATTCTGAACTTGATTCAGAATCTATACCATAAAAGGAAAAAAATGAATTATATCTACATACTAACAAATAAATCAAACACAACCCTATACATAGGTGTTACTTCTAATTTAATAAAAAGAATATATCAACCGACATTCATCACCCCTCTAAACTTAAACTAATATAAAACAACTAATCATAAAACTCTTCATAATCATCCCCTAAGCACTCCAAAATAATCTCATGATTTTCATTAAAATAATCCAATTGAGTCCCTCCTTCAAATAAAATTAAAACCACAGAGAAAAAATATTGAAAAACCCATCTCATAGTAGGATTTGATATTGGTTTTCCCTTCTGATTTGGAAAAGTTAGGTTATTTTTCTTCATATTTTTGCGA
>Ga0256842_1000242_pt1 | contig 48274 bp, 40 predicted proteins | sample 4559240metaG_FD_185973 | JGI IMG/M metagenome (GOLD analysis project Ga0256842, IMG submission 185973) | Hydrothermal vent microbial communities from Guaymas Basin, Mexico - 4559-240 | ecosystem: Environmental > Aquatic > Marine > Hydrothermal vents | place: Mexico: Guaymas Basin | collected... | reverse complement strand
TTCAAAAAATGGATGCGGGAGGCGGTAGGATTTTTATTTGCTCTTTTTGTCTTGATCTGGAATGAGCAATATGAAAAGCAATTGGGGCCGGTTGGAAGCTAAAACAGAGTTTTTCAGGGACGACTATGTAATTTGTGGAAGCCTTTTCCTTCAAGGTCCAATTATAGTTGTAGCGCCTCCGCTCGTTTAGCGGTCAAGGCCAAGTCCTACGGGTGGCTTAATAGCCAGTCTTGGCCGCGCTCGCTGCGGCGCTTTTTTCTAGGCCAGAAGGAAAAACAAAAATTTTTCCCTTCCTTCTTGCGTTTTTTCTTTTTTGCTAGGGCCGAGGGCAGTCAAGGGCAAACCGAAGGGCGTAGCCTGCCCAAACAGCAGGTCGGAACGAGCACAGCGAGTGAAGACCCTTGACTATACAACCGAGGCCCTGGCATATAATTCTTTAGAAGGAGAAAGGAAATTTGAGTTTATTTTCAACTTTTGCGGAATGCTATAATTTAGCTGGAAGCGACAAAGTTTTTCAGGGATGACTAATATTAATCAGAAAGCTGATAACCCTTATAAGGCAAGGGATTACCGTCTAAAAAGATAGTGTTTCCTTGGATACCCAAACGGCCATCGGCCGCCAGTTCCAGGGCCTTAATAAAGGCTGGGCCATCACAGGCCCATTTCATCTCTTCCTGAATGGCATCAGCCATCTTTCTTAGGGGACGGTAATTGCGCATCTTTAAAAGACGAGTTATACGCTCCCTATCAAAATATATCTTTTTGGACATAACCAAAATAGGCCCTTCGTCAAAGAGGGCCGTGGCTAGATGGAGAGTAGACTGGGCATAAGGCTCGCCAGAGATCATACCATCATAAACCGCATCTTCTCCTTTGTATTTTCTTTCCAGTTGGTTGGCTTCCTTTAGTTTTTCTACTTCTGCAGGCATCAAATTTCCTACATCCAGCCTTTCTACTTGCGGACCAGTAAGGATATCCAGACGGAAGGGGTGAATATTAAAAATACGGTTTTTATATGCAGACAAAAGAGGCTCAGTAACAATGAGCATAAATCCAGAAAGGCCAATGATGTCGGCCTTAAAAGGCTCAATTTTTCTTAAAACTTCTTCAAAATAGAAAGGCCGATCTTTAAGGCTTCTTAGTTTTAGCCCTTTTTTTTCACAAAAATCTTTGTAGTTAAAGACAATGACCGGAAGCCCCACTTCTTGACAAAACTGAATTCCACTTGCACTAGGCTTATCCGTAAAGGCAAAGACAATTTTATACTTTTTACCGTGCAGTTCACTCTTATAGGCCGCCTTTAAACTACTCGCCCCACCAGAAAAGAAAAAGCCTACTCTCATTAAGACTGAACTTCTATAGTGATAAATAGGCTCCATCTCCTTTACTCCTAACAAGTTTTAAAAATTTTTCTCTTCCAAAACCTTTGGGGTAATGAAAATTAAAAGTTCTCTTTTTTGGGTTTGCTGTGTTTTATTTTGAAAAAGCCAACCCAAAAGGGGCAATTTAGAGAAGAAAGGTACTCTTTGCTTGCCTTTGTGGACCTCCTCGGAGAGGATTCCCCCAATAACAATCGTTTCATTATTATCTACCAAGAGAGTAGTTTGAATCTCTTTTTTCTCAATAGGGATAGAATCCATCCCCGCCTGAATTTCTCCTGGACTATCTTTTTTGATATTCATCTCTAATCTAACTTTTTTGTCTGGGGTAATATGGGGTGTAACACTTAACTTTAATGTCGCTTCTCTAAATTCCGTTTTTGTCCCTTGGTCAGAGGTAGTCCGATAAGGAATCTCAATACCTTGAGAAATAACGGCTTCCTGATTGTCCATCGTAATTATTTTGGGCACAGAAATAACTTTTCCTTCTCCTTCACTTTCCATAGCCTGAAGTTTGGCATCTAAGATTAAAGTGGTTGCCTTTCCCAGGTGCCCTAGAGAAAGCCCTATACCTCCATATGTCCCACCAGGAGGAAGGTTGACAATTAAAGGAACATTACCTGACCAAGTACTGCCTGTAACAGTGTTCTCATAAGATAACTCATCACCCTCTCCAGCTGCACCAGAGAAACCTAAGATATTAGATTGACTAGTCACATGCTTATAATCTCCTCCCCACTGCACTCCGAGTTCTTTAGAATAGTTTGTGTTTACCTCTACAATTCTTGCCTCTATCATGACTTGTTTAGGGGCAATATCTAATTTATGTATAAGTTGTTTCATTTCTTCTATTTTATCTTTTACATCGGTAACAATAATGCGGTTGGTTGTCTCATCATAGCTTAGTTTCCCCCGGTTACTTTTAATACCTTCAAGTTGTTTAATAAGATCGGCTGCCTTAACATAATTAACTTGAATTTCTTCTGTGATTAAAGGTTCTGATTCCTTTTTTTTCTCTAAGGCCTGTTGAGTTTGGATAATTGACTCTTGCTCTCTTTTAATATCATCCATTGTTAATATACGCAAAACTTTACCCCTTTTAATTGCCCCCAAACGATATGTTTCTAATAAAAGATCTAAAACCTGGTCCCACGGGACTTTAGTTAACTTTAAAGTAACCTTGCCTTTAACGTTTTCCCCGACGATGATGTTTAATCCACTTACTTCAGCTAGGATTCTAAAGACATTTTTTAGCTCAGCATCTTGAAAATCTAAAGATATAGGAGTTCCCTTAAAGATTCCTATTGTGCCTGGAAGAATAACCACCGGCTCCTTAGATTCCTTCCCAAAAAATGGAGAAGTTAACTTTGGCTTATGTTTAACTGTAGGTTTTTGTAAGATTGTTTTTATTAATTGTGGTTTAACACTTTCCTTAGACTTTTGTTGCTTATTGTTTACCTGTGGCTTAATGTTTTCTACTTTAGCTGTAATTGGTGTTTCTGTCTTAGTAGAGAAGGTTAAATAAAGATGACGTTGGGTAGTAACTACTTTAAAAGGTAACCGATGTTTGATTTTTATTTCTAAAGTAACGGTTTTATCATCCAGATGGTAAGGAATAATTTTTTCTATGCCACAAGGAAAATATTTTGTATCTAATTCCCGACAAAGATATGGAGGAATCTGAGCATTGTTTAGTTTTAAAACCATTATATTAGGTTGTTTATAAAAAACTTCATATTCTGGTTTTCTATCGGTAGTTATAATAAGACGGCATTTTTTAGGAGAAATTTTTTCAAAGTCAACTGCCTTTACTTTTATTATTGACTGGGTTTGGGAATAAAGATTTAACCACACTATTAACTTATCATCTTTAGCTTTAATTTCATAAAAGGGTAACTCTTTCAAGTCACAATCAATTACTACCCTTAATCTTCCTTTAAAAATTCCCCAGCGTAAACGGGGATACGTTTTGTTTTTTAACAGATAAACTCGCGGAAGTTTACATCCCTTAAAGGGGAAATCTATAACCAATCTCGCTGGCTTAGTTAATTCAAATGAAATATAATGAGAAATAGCTCCGTTTGCTATTAAGGTTAGTTTAAGTTTTTTGCCTGAGGTTTCTACATTAAGCTTTTCTAAAGAGGTAGCGGAAACGGCAAAGACGTAATAGGGAAGAGATAAAAGCAGTAACATTATTATAAAAAATCGCTTTTTCATGGCAAATTTGCCTCCTCTTTCTTCGGTAAAGTGATTTCTATGAATTTTTTCTTTCTTTCTCCAAATATGTCTATATAGGTCGTTTCTATCACAATTCTGTCTTTTTTTATTGCCTTTACATAGCCTGGGCCTAAAGGATCACCTTTTTTTACAATGTATCCTTTACCTGTAGAATCTTCAATCAAGGCTAAGGCTTGTTTCCTTTTCCAAATAATACCTTTTAGGGTGATTTCAGAAAGCTTAAGCCTTTGCGTAGGAAGGAGTTTTTCTCCCTTAGCTAAAGTTTCTGTTTTTTGAAGCCGAAGGAAGGGTTTAAACAAATCAATATCTTTCCCCCAGCCCAAACTGTATATCCCTATAAAATATAAACTAACCCAAATCCACGTTGTCTTTTTAAAGCTTTCTTTCATTTTTTCTTCTTTTTATTTTTAGAAATCCCTTCAGGAATAAACCGGTAGGTAACAAGTTGCATATCTACATCTAATATGACTTTACCTTTATTAATTTTTGCTTTCTTAAAATGTACACTTTCAACATTGATGATGCGAGGAGTATCTATCAATTTTTTCAAAAACTCCTTTACATTTAAAAACTCGCTTGTTAGCTTAAGTTGTACGGGAACTTCGGCGTAAAAATCTTTTATTCGTTCTTTCTTAGGCTGGAATAAGATAAAATTTAAGTGGCAATCATTACCTAGGTTAGAAATATTTGCAAGTAAATCTGGAATTTCTTTTTCTCTAGGCAGCAGATAACTTAGCTTTACAAATTGAGCTTGTATCTTAGCCATTTCCTCTTCTAACTTTTTAAACCTCTTTTGAGCCAATTTAAGTTGATTTAGTTTCTGCTGGGCTTGCTGCAAGTTGCTTTCTAAGTTTTTGATTTCTCTCCTTAAAGGGGCATAATAAAAATACCAAAAGGCTAGGAGTCCCATTACAGGGAGAAACACATAAAGGGCAATTCTCTGCTTAAAGGGAAGAGAATTAAGTTTTTCCAGCATTTCTATTTTTCTCTTTAGGAAGATATATAATCTTACATTCTAATTCAAAACTTGTTAAATTAAGGTTTTGCACCTTTCTTTTTTGGCTTTTTATTAGGTCTACCTTCTGAAATAAGATTGTATGTTTTAACCCTTTCATAAACTCAGCAATAGATTCATTTCCTAAGGCAACACCTTTAATATGAACTCTATCACCTTTTATTTCCAGATCCTCAAACCACATCTTACCTACCAAGAAGTTTTCAGAAATGGCCTCAAGGACGGCCAAGATCTTTTTTCTATCTTTCTCTAAATTAGAAACTATCCGTATCTTTTTTTCAACGATTTTCTTTTTCTGTTTTAATGCCTTTAATTTTTTGTCAATGGATTTGTACTTTTGGATTTGTGTATTTAGGGCATATAGTCTTCCTCGTAATGCCTTTTGTTGTGTATGCAAATTAATAGAGATATAAGTAAGAACAAGAACAATAAGAGTGTAAGACAAAATAACAATAAATATCTCTCGCTTTATATCCACATATGCCTTAATTTCTTTTTGAGGTAAAAGGTTTATTTTAATCATACGTCTGCCTTTGTCCTCAAACCTAAACCCAGAGCGATGGGTAATTGAGGGGATAAATAATCAAGGTATTTGGGATCAAAATAATTTGGATTATACTTAACTTTACTCCCTGGATGAAACATATAAACCGTTTTTGCTAAAAATTTAGCCAGTGCTTCTTTTAACCCAATAATACGAGAGGATCCTCCACAAAGATATATAGTTCTAACTTTTTTCCTAGTGGTATTTTCAAAAAAGTCAATAGCGGTTTTAATCTCTTGAAACCAGCGGGTTATGACTTTCAAGAACACTTCTTGTAATTTTTCTTCCTCTGTCTTTTCTTTAACGCCTTCTATTTTAATCCGCTCTGCTTCGGCAAAGCTAACGCCAAATTTATTTTGGATTTCCTTAGTAAAGTCAATTCCCCCCATGGCTACTTCGCGCGTAAAAACAGGAATACCTTCAGAAATGCCTACCATATTAAGCTTAGTTGCTCCCATGTCTATGATTAACATTTCTTTTTCAGGGATGCCATAACAAGCTTCAAAGGCATTAGCGAGGACAAAGTTTTCCACATCGATAACTACAGGTCTCAAATTGGCTTCTTTTAACATATCTATATATTCGGCTATAATTTCCTTCTTGGCAGCAGCAATAATAACTTCATACTTGTTTCCTTTTCTTCTTAATGGTGCATAACTTAAATGAACATCTTCCAGATTATAGGGAATATATCTCTCTGCTTCGCTTAAGATAAGAGAGTGTATTTCTCCTTTTTGTGGATTTTCAATTTCTATTCTTTTTGTCACTACATGTCTAGAAGAGAGGCAAATAGCAACTTCCTTTTGTTTTAACTTAAGTTGTTCTATAAGGATACTTATTCCAGAAACTAGGTACTCCCTTTTATCTTTACCTGTTAAGGCTTCTTCGGGGAAATTATAAATACCTATACTTTTAAGATTTCCCTTTTTATCTTTGAATTGTAATACCTTTATAGCATAACTCCCCAAATCTATACCTATGAGCGGTTTATCCAGAAAACCAGGAAATAGGGTCTTAAAGGAAACTGGCTTTAAAAGTGTGCGGAGTCTTAAAAATATTTCCATACCTTCAGCAAGTTATTTTAAATTATTTTGATGTGTATTACATCTTGTCTCAAAAGTCAAGTATGAAGCACACCATAATATGCTGAGTTTTTACGCAAAATCTATGCTTTACGTCCTTCCTATGGGCTTCACGCACTTGATTCGTTTATAAAGATTGATTTAAAATTCAAACAATACAGAATAGAAGTTCCAAACTTTTTATTCTTTTTAATGCGCTTGTGTTATTTTTTCACCCTCCCAGGAGCAATAGCGGCAGCAAATTGTCCTGCCCCCCACGGGGGCAGGACACGCCCCGAAGATAGAGGTATAATAAACTACTCTACTAAGGAGGGGTAAGGATGAAAAGGAGACATTTTTCACCAGAAGAAAAAATGGCTATTGTGTTAACTGGGCTTAAAGGTGAACAGTCCGCGGCAAGATTAGTAAGAGAGCTGGAGAGGAAACTGCCTGCCAATCAATATGAGAGTTATTTCAAAGAAATAGAAATATTCAAAAAGGTTTTATCACAAAAGAAGGAGAGCAAAGATAAGATTTACAGTCTTTGTGAGCCACAGGTTTTATTTGCTTTTTTGTCTTGATCTGGAATGAGTAATATGAAAGGCAATTGAGCTTAGTTAGAAGCTAAAACAGAGTTTTTCAGGGACGACTTCGTAATCTTTGCTAATATAAAGTTAGGCTTCAATGTTTGCCATTTCTTTCCAAGAAGGGATGAGCGTATGGGGAAGGCCAAGGTGGTCTAACACCCTCGCCACAACAAAATTGGCCAGGTCTTGGATGTCCTTAGGTCGGTGATAAAAGGCAGGCATGGCTGGCAGGATAATTGCTCCTAGTCTGGTTAAAAATAACATATTTTCCAGATGCATGGCATGAAGTGGTGTTTCTCTTGGGACAATGATTAAGGGATGCCTTTCCTTTAACATCACATCGGCGGTGCGCTGAATGAGGTTGCGAGAAAGTCCATGGGCAATGGCCGCAAGTGTGCCCATAGAACAAGGCATAACAACCATTCCCTTAGCCTTTACACTGCCACTGGCCACCGGTGCCCACCAGTCATCTTCTTCATAGAGGGAGACGCTTGTAGGTAATGCCTTTTCTAAAGATACTCCCATTTCCCACTCCCAGACTTTTTTCCCAACTCTTGTGGCCAAACAAATTAAGGGTAAATTATGTTGATAAAAATAGGCAATCAAGGTTTTGGCATAAATGGCCCCACTTGCACCAGTGATGGCCAAAATATATGGTTGTCTGTCATCCAAAGTTTGGAATTTGTTGTTCATTTCTTGTTTCCCAACTCTAACTTTTCCCACAATTTGTCTATCTTTTCTTTAACTTCCTTTGTCATCTCTATTACCGGTGGCCATTCTCTGGTAAAGCCTTCTTCCGGCCATTTGCGGGTGGCGTCTATGCCCATCTTGCTGCCTAAAAGGGGTAGGGGGGAAGCGTGGTCAAGGGCATCTACTGGCCCTTCTACAAAGACGATATCCCGTTTGGGATCAATGTTATTGCCCAAGCGCCAGAGTACTTCCGAGATGTCCTGTACATTAACATCTTTATCAAAGATGACCACGATTTTGGTAAAGCAAAGCTGTCCTAGTCCCCAGATGGCCTGCATAACCTTTTTGGCGTGTCCTGGATAGCGTTTATCAATAGAAATAAAGGCCAGGTTGTGAAAAACGCCCTCCATCGGTAGGTTTATGTCTACAATCTCAGGCAATTGCTTTTTGATAAGGGGTAAAAATAGCCTTTCAGTTGCTTTGGCCATATAACAATCTTCCTGTGGTGGCCGGCCAACAATGGTCGCTGGATAAATTAAGTCCTTGCGATGGGTAATGCAGGTAATATGAAATACCGGGTAATCGTCAGGTAAGGAATAATAACCTGTGTGGTCGCCAAAGGGTCCTTCTTTTCTCCTTTCCCCTGGCTCTACATAGCCTTCAAGGACGATCTGACTGCTGGCAGGGATCTCCTGGTCTATGGTTAAACACTTGACCATCTCCACCGGCTCGCCCCGTAAAAAGCCGGCAAAGATGACTTCATCTATATCCTCAGGCAAAGGGGCAGTGGCGGCATAGGTCATGACCGGGTCAGGGCCAATGGCGACGGCTAGCTCTAGGCGTTGTCCTAACTCCTCAGCTATGCGGTAGTGTTGAGCTCCACCTTTATGGGGATGCCAGTGCACACCGGTTGTCTTTTTGTCATAGACCTGCATGCGGTACATGCCAACATTACGCACGCCGGTCAAGGGGTGTTTGGTAAAGACGAGGGGTAAAGTAATAAAGGGACCGCCATCCAAAGGCCAGCAGTGCAGGATGGGAAACTTGGTTAAGTCTACTTCATCTCCCTTTAACACTACCTCTTGACAAGGGGCCTTTTTGACCAGCTTAGGAAACATACTGCCCAAGCGTTTTAATTTGGGTAAAAGCTTTAACTTTTCAATCAATCCCGCAGGTGCCTCTAGCTGTAAAAATTCAAGGATATGCTTTCCAAGCTTATCCAGGTTATCTACACCTAGGGCCATACAGATACGCCTAAAGGAGCCAAAGGCATTTGTTAAGACCGGAAAGTCGTAACCAGAAACATTTTCAAACAAAAGGGCCGGACCATATTGCTTGCACACCCGGTCAGTAATTTCTGTAATTTCAAGATAAGGACTAACAGGCTCTTTAATCCGTACCAGCTCTCCCTTTTTCTCTAAGGCCTTGACGAAGGCCTGTAAATCTTTATAGGCCATTTGTCCTCCTGTTTTTATTGTGTTTCTACAATAGTTGGTCAGAAAAGACAAGATAGCCCTTTACTTTCCATCTAAATTAGTCTATTTTTGAGAGCAAACTATCCAGGAGGAGAGAATGAAAAAATGGTTGTGCGTTTTATTTTTGATATTTGGTCTCCTCGGCTGCACCGAAAAGTCACAGATTAAATTGCGGAAGAAAATACTTCGGATCATGGGTGGCGACTTTAAGGTAAAGGTTTATAACTATGGTCAAGAGGTAGCTGAATATACCGTGAGACATGGCTATGTCTGGTTTGAGGAAACACAGCCAGGAGTGGTCTTTTTTAAAGATGCGCAGGGACGCATCGTGCGGGTTGGTGCTTGGGGTGGAGTAGTAATTGTAGAGCAGATTAAATGAGGCACTACGAGGTTACAGCTGCTGTTATTTGGCATCAAGGAAAGGTCTTGGTGACTACTCGTCCGCCAGGTGGCCCTTATGCCGGGCGCTGGGAGTTTCCTGGCGGAAAAAGAGAGGAAGGAGAGACTTTAGAGGCCTGCCTTTTACGTGAGATAAAAGAAGAATTGGGGATAGAAATTGCCATCAAAAGATATTTTATGCGGGTGGATCATACTTATTCTGAATTTGCTATCACCCTGCATGTCTTTTTATGTACTTACCGGACCGGTCAGATTAAGCCCTTGCCTGGAGTGGATTACCGCTGGGTATCTTTAGATAAAATTCACACCCTCTCCTTTTTACCTGCCGATGCAAAAGTCATTGCAAAGTTAAAAGAAGAGGCTAGAGGAGAAACTTTAAGTCTGGGATAGATTTTTAGACAAAAGCCGCTTTCTTTTGGTTAATGATTGTATTTTGGTTTCAGCAGGACAAATCAGGTTTTTCGTTGTTTATTATAGTTAACCGCATAATTCTATGTAATTTGTGGAGACCTTTTTCCCTTCCAAGGCCCAATCATAATTATAGCGCCTTCGCTCGCTTAGCGGTCAAGGGCAAGCCCTGCGGGTGGCTGACGAACTGCCTTGACCTCGCTCGCTTCGGCGCTGACTTTTTATTTGAGGTTGGAAGGAAGGAAAATTCACCAATTTTTGCAGAATACTATAAATTGCTTAAAATAGCCTTTTTAAAAAGAGTAGCCTAAGTTATAATAGGTAAAAGAGCCAAAATCTCCTAAAGGAGGGCATATAGGATTTCTTAAAAAAATATACGGACATTTTTTGACATAATTGTTTATATCTGTTAATTTTTTGCGTATGCGTAGGATCAAAAAATTTATTCACTTTTGGTATAGATGGATTCCACCGTATATAAAATGGAGTGCGATTTTTATCCTTTTTTTAATTATCTTTATCCTGACTCATTTTTCTTCTCTGACTTGGAAAAGTTTTTTCTTTCGGCTTTATTACTTGCCTATTTTTATGGCCAGTCTTTTAGGAGGATTAAAAGGAGGCCTCTTTGGTGCGCTGTTGGCTGTTCTTTTATCCTTGCCCCTCACTAACAATCTCTTCCCTTACAAGCTGCTTGGTTTTCAAGAAATATGTCTATTTCTCCTTTTTGGTATTACAACGGGTTTTTTGGTGGATAGAGAAAGAGCCGAACGCGAAAAATTAAAACAATCAGAACATCTTGCCCTATTAGGTAAAGCAGCGGCTGCTATTGCGCATGAATTAAAAACGCCTTTGGTTGTCATTGGAGGTTTTGCCAAGCTTTTACAAAAGCAACTTTTGCCAGATGATCCAAATTGGAAGAAGTTAGACATCATTTTAAAAGAGACAAAATGGATGCAGGACATGGTACATGGTATTTTAGACTTTTCTAAACCTGTGCAGGTAAAACTCAAACCGGTTAATTTTAAGCAATTTATTAAAGATGCGCTCAAACTTGTAGAAATGAGCAGTAATGCCAAGATTGAAGTTTATTTTCTTACAGATTTGCCTGAGGTCAAAATAGATCCCGATAAGTTTAAGCAGGTGCTTATTAATATTGTTAATAATGCCATTCAGGCTGCTCCAGACAAGCCAGTAAAGATAAATGTAAGTACTCAGAAAAATAACATAGTTATTGAGATTATTGATCAGGGACCGGGTATTCCAGAAGAATATCAAAAAAAGATCTTTGAACCCTTTTTTACCACCAAAAACAGAGGTACAGGTCTGGGATTGGCCATCGTCAAAAGGATTATAGAAGCACATCAAGGGAATATTTCCTTTAAAAGCATTCCTGGGAAAGGAACAACCTTTGTTATTTGTCTTCCCCTTTTCTAGGTTAAATATTCACCCAAAATCCGCGATTGATTTGTGGTATTTCATAAAAAAATTGGTGAATTTCCTTCTTACTTAAAGAAAGTATACGCTAAGGCTTCGTTAAGTGGTCAATTTTTACGGAATACTATAAATCAATCGCGGATTTTGGGCCTTGACCCAGAGAGGAATAAAGAGTAAAACCTATTCTAGCCATGAGTTTGACAGTGCTTTCTTCCAAAGAGGTATTTGATCGGTTTATCAAAAGGAAACGGTGCTATCATGCTGACTATCTAGCTATGTATTCAAGCCTTTTAGGAGGAGTGGTTACTAATCCTTCTTTAATGCTTATCCCCATTGATGACCATATGGTGCACCGGGGAGATGGTATATTTGAGGTGATTAAATATAGACATGGATACATATATCAGTTTCAGGCACATTTAGAGAGACTAAAGGCCTCGGCCGAGGCAGTAGGAATAAAACCACCGGTAGATTATGAGGAGATAAAGCAAATTGTAAAGGATACAGTAAGATTAACAAAAACAAAGGACGGAGTTATTCACATCTATGTTTCCCGTGGTCCTGGAGGCTTTAGCGTTAACCCCTTTGAAAGTGAAGGGTCTCAGCTTTATGTGGTGATTACCAAATGGAAGGAGGTGCCTGCACGTTATTATCAAGAAGGGGTAAGAGTTATTGTAAGTGATATTCCGGTAAAGCCAGGTCTTTTTGCCCAGATTAAATCTTGTAATTATTTGCCCAATGTTCTTATGAAACAACAAGCAATAAAGGCAGGGGCAGATTTTGCCGTTAATCTAGATGAAGAGGGTAATCTGGCCGAAGGTGCAACTGAAAGTGTTGGGATTGTAACAAAAGATGGATTTTTAAAGTTTCCAGTATTTAAAAGGATTTTAAGAGGAATTACGCTTGGACGAGTTGTCGTCTTGGCTAAAGAGTTGGAAAAGAGGTGTCTAATTAAGGGCATAACGTTTGGGGCGATTCCTTTAGAAGAGGTATATACTGCCCAAGAAGTACTTTTGTTTGGAACGACAATAGATGTTCTTCCAGTCAGCATCTTCGCCGGAAAAAAAATTGGCACTGGTAGACCCGGACCTGTATTTTTTGCCCTTAAGGAATTGTTTGAGGCGGATATTTTTTCTTCTGGTGTGTCTGAATCTATATAGTCTATAATTTACATAGCTAATTCCTTCACCGCGATAAAAAAACCACCTTTTGCCATTTTTGCAAATTCAGTCTCCTGAAATACAAAAATTTAGCAATTACACTTTTGGCAATATTTTAATTTCATGTATTTCCTTTATGTGAAAAGTTTTGACTAGCTTCAAAAGCTGTTCAACTTGGCTTTTCATTTCTTCACTGGCCGAGGCCAGTTCTTCAGCACTGCTAGCTAATTGTTGAGTAGCCTTTTCAATTTCAGAGACCCCTTCGTTTACCTGGGTAATACCTTGAGTTTGTTCTTGGGAAGAGGTATTGATTTCAGTCACTAAAACGGCTACTTTATTAGCATACTCTTCAACCGTGCTGAAGTCTTTATTTACTTTATCTACAAGAGTAATATTTTCCTTAATGCTCTTTACAGTTTGTTCTATCATTTGAGCTGTATCTCTAGCAGCTGCTGCGGTCCTTTGGGCCAGGTTTCTGACCTCATCCGCCACTACAGAGAAGCCCATACCTGCCTCTCCTGCCCGAGCGGCCTCAACAGCAGCATTAAGAGCAAGAAGATTTGTCTGGAAAGCAATTTCATCAATACTTTTAATAATTTGCTGGGTTTCTTCAGCCAATTTTGCCATCTTAGCCATAGACTGGTTGAGAATCTCCATAGAATGTTTGGTGTTAGAAGTAATTTGCTGTGTTCGTTTCATCATCTGATCTGTCTGCAAAGCATTTTCAGCATTACGTTTGGTGTTAGAAGATATTTCTTCCATGATAGAGGAGATTTCTTCTAGCGAGGCAGCTTGTTGGGTTGAAACCTCAGCCAGCTTTTGACTGGATGATCTAACTTCATTAGAGCCAATGTCTATGTGTTCTGAAGTACGAAGTACCATGGCAATAATTTGAGAAAGAGATTCAATTGACTTGTTTAACCATGCCGAGAGCTGACCGATTTCATCTTTAGCATAAACGTTGCACTGTTTGGTCAGGTCTCCTTCAGCTACTTTTTGAATAACATAAACGGCTTCATGCACAGGTCTTATGATACTATATTGAGTTAACACAAGAGCGAATATAAAAATAAAAAAGGAAAAGATTACACCCAAAATTATTTTCTTTACCATAAGGGTATTTTTCTTCTCTGCATTTTTCTGCATCATTAACACAGCTTTATTCATCTCACTCAATATTTTTAAATTGTTATCTAAAATAAATTTCAAAGCATTTTTGTCTTCTTTATTTGTTAAAAGTTGTAGAATGTTGCTTTTAAAGGATTTCCAAATAGACATTACCTTTTCTAGTTGGCTTCTAATTTCAGGATCTTCCATGGCTGGAAGCTTTCTAAATTGAGTCATTTTTAAATCCATAGGAGCCTTGCCTCCGTTAAGAAGGGCACTTAAAGTTGAGTCAAATACAGCGATAGTGTTTTTAATGTTTTTTTGCGTAGCCGTTCCCATAATATAAGCTAGGGTTTCTTTGGTTAATTTCTGAGTGAGCATTCTTTGGCGTCCTGCGAGGTTAATCCGGACTCCGTCAAATTTTTGCCTTGAAAGGTTAACAAAAACCATAATAGAAATGACTATAAGGGTAAGAAGAATTAATCCATGAGTAACAAATAACTTCCATGAGATTTTCATATTCCTGAAAGATAAATTCACGGTTTACACCTCCTAAACTAACTATTCTCTATAAAATAAAACTAATTTAAAATTAGTTTAAGGTCAACTATAAAATTTTTACGTTATAAATAACTTCTAAGAAAGGTTAACCCAAAATCCGCGATTGATTTACAGGAGTCCGCAAACATTGGTGAATTTCCCTTCCTTCCTAACTTAAAGTAAATTATACGTCAAGGCCTCGTTAAGTGGTCAAGGGTCTACGCTAGCTCCGACCTGCACCTTTAGGCGCAAGCTGCGCCCTTCGGGCTTGCCCTTGACCGCTAAGCGAGCGGAGGCGCTATAATTATGATTGGGTTTGAGGGAAAGATAAATGTTTTCTCACCTTTTAGGTGAAAGATGTTTTTTAAAAAATTGTTTTATTATGGCATACTTCTAGAGTTTCTTGGAGGGCAATCACGGATCTTGGGATTAACAATTGACTTTAAATTTTGGAAGTAGTATATAAGAATGTTAAATAAGTTCTTAATTAAGAACAGTATTAAGTAAAGATTAAGTAAAGATTAAGTAAAGAGGAGGTTAAAAAATGACTGCTTTAGGTCTCGCTAGATGGCAGTTTGCCATGACAAGCTTGTTTCATTTTTTATTTGTTCCTTTAACGTTAGGCTTATCTATCTTAGTGGCAATTATGGAAACTTTCTATGTCCGGAGTGGGAACAAGGATTATTTGCGACTTACCAAGTTTTTTGGAAAGTTGTTTTTGATTAACTTTGCTATGGGAGTGGTTACAGGTATTACCATGGAGTTTCAGTTTGGGACAAATTGGTCAGAATATTCCAAGTTTGTAGGTGATATTTTTGGTGCACCTTTGGCCATAGAGGCCTTATTTGCTTTTTTTCTTGAGTCTACCTTTTTGGGAGTATGGATTTTTGGCTGGAAAAAACTTTCTCCTAAAACCCATGCCTTCGTCATGTGGCTCGTGGCCTTTGGTACTAATTTATCTGCCTTTTGGATTTTAGTTGCCAATGGCTGGATGCAACATCCGGTGGCGGCAGTTTTAAGAAATGGAAGGGCAGAATTAACAAGTTTCGGTGCCTTAATTTCTAATAAATTCGCTATTTTGGAATTTTTGCATACCGTAACCGGGGGCTACATTCTAGCAAGCTTTTTTGTGATGGGCATCAGTGCCTATCATCTTTTAAAAAGGCAAAATACGGAAGCATTTTTAAAATCATTTAAGCTTGCCTTAATCTTTGCCTTGATAGCCTCTGTTTTTGAAGTGGTCAATGGAGATTTACATGCCTATGAAGTAGGCAAAACACAACCTACTAAATTAGCAGCCATGGAGGCGGTATGGGAAACCCAAAAGGGTGCGCCTGTTTTACTTATCGCAGGTATTGATGAAAAGGCCCAAAGAAATACCTTTGCTATAGGTGTTCCTAAATTATTAAGTCTTTTAGCCACTCATAGTTTTGACGGAGAAGTTAAAGGACTTAAAGACTTACAGAGAGAATTTGAAAGAAAATATGGTCATGGCAATTATATTCCGCCTGTAAAGGCCACCTTCTGGTCTTTTCATATAATGGTTGCCCTGGGTTTCTACTTTGTTTTCATGTGCTTATGGGGAGGGTATCTGCTTATTAAAAACAAAGTGGCTCATAGTCCTATTTACTTAAGACTTATGCTCTATTCTATTCCCCTACCTTATCTGGCCGGAGAATTGGGCTGGACAACAGCAGAGGTAGGTAGACAGCCATGGATTGTCTATGGTCTGCAAAAGACGGCAGAGGCCTTTTCACCTATGGTTTCTGCCAGTGCGGTGTGGATTTCTTTAATTGGTTTTATAGTCCTTTATGGAGGTTTGGCTGTAGCGGATATTTATCTACTCACAAAATACGCTAGAAAAGGACTAGAAAAAGATGCAGTTGTGGAGCAAGAATTATATTAAAAGGAGGGTGCCATGCTAAATGTTATTTGGTATATTTTATTTGCGGTATTATTTACTGTTTTCTTTATTCTTGAAGGTTTTGATTTTGGCGTAGGTATTCTTTTGCCCTTTATGGCTAAGGATGACATTGAAAGGCGGATCATGATCAATTCTATTGGACCCTTCTGGGATGGTAATGAGGTATGGCTTATTACCGCCGGTGGAGCCACCTTTGCCGCCTTTCCTAAACTATATGCATCCCTTTTTAGCGGTTTTTATCTGGCGTTAATCATTATTCTTTTTGGGCTTATTTTGCGTGGGGTTGCCTTTGAATTTAGAAGTAAAAGTGAAAGTCCAGCCTGGCGGAGTTTTTGGGATTTTTGCATTTTTTTGGGTAGTTTTATCTCTGCTCTTCTCTGGGGTGTTGCCTTTGCCAATATTGCCAAAGGAGTGCCCATTGATAAAAATGGCAATTTTTTAGGGACCTTCTGGAACTTACTTAACCCTTATGCCTTGTTAGGTGGTTTGGTAACATTTTTTCTTTTTACCATGCATGGAGCGATTTGGTTAGTTATTAAAACAGAAAATGGCCTAGTTGAGCGAGCCAAAAAGGTAGCTACTATCTGCTGGTGGGTGTTTACAATATGTTTGGTGGCCTTTCTGATCGCATCTGCATTTGTTACATCTCTCTTTCAAAACTATCTTAAATATTATGTTTTATGGATTGTCCCTGTCTTAACCGTCTTAAGTCTGCTTCTGGTGAAGGCAAATTTGACAACGGAAAGATATGGTAAGGCTTTTGTCTTTTCCTGCCTGACAATTCTTTTTACCTTTGCTACGGTATTTGTAGGACTGTTTCCCAATATGCTCCCTTCATCCATTGATCCTGCATATAGCCTTACGGCCTTTAACGCCTCATCAAGCCCTTACACTTTGAAAGTTATGCTTATTGTTGCCTTAATAGCAACGCCTATTGTTATTGCTTATCAAATATGGGCCTACAGACTGTTTGCGGAAAAGGTGAGAAAGGCAGATCTTCAAAACTATTAAAATTTCAAAACAAAAGGGAGTGGTTATGCCCACTCCCTGCTTAATTATTATTGGGGATTACCTAAAATCCGCGATTGCCCTTCAAAAATCCTACAAGTTGCTTATCATAAAATGATTTTTTTAAAAATGCCTTTAAGCTAAGAGGCCCTGGCATATAATTTCTTTAAGAGGAAGAAGGGATAATTCTGGTATTTTTTCTTAATTTTTTATTCAAATATCCTTCTCTAAAAATCAATCACGGATTTCGGGGAATTTTTCCCCTTGCATAAATGAGCTTTTATGTTTAGAATAGCACTATGCGGCTAGGCCTTGTTTCTTTTTGTTTATTGGTATGTCTTTGTATAGGAGAGTTGTTTTTTGGCAAAAATGGATATTTAGATTACTACCGTTTACGCCAGACAGAAGTACAAATTCTTAAGCAGAATAAAGATTTGCTTAAGGCCAACCAAGAACTTAAGGCCAAGATTAGCCGTTTAAAGAAAGATCCTGCCTATTTAAAATATATCATCCGCCATCAGATGGGCTTAACAGACAAAAACGAAATTATGTTCTTTGTAAACGACTAACTAACTTCGGCCCAGTTTTTACCAACCTTAACCTTTACGGTCAGGGGAACAGAGAGAGAGACCACGCCCTCCATCTTTTCTTTTACCAACTGTTGCATTAAATTAACTTCTTCTGGTGGCACTTCAAAAATGAGTTCATCATGCACCTGCATGATCATTTTACTCTTAAGTCCCTGTGTTTTAATTGCTTCTCCTAAGGCAATCATGGCCTTTTTGATAATTTCAGCGGCCGTGCCTTGAATAGGGGTATTAATGGCGATGCGCTCGGCTGCCTTGCGCATCGTCGGATTCTTAGAATTAATTTCTGGCAAAAAGCGCCTGCGTTTGAAAAGTGTCTCTACATATCCCTGTTCTCTGGCCTGGTTAAGGGCCGTTTCAATGTATTTCTTTACTCCGGGGTAACGGTTAAAATATGCTTCAATGTATTTTTGAGCCGTTGTTATCCCAAGCCCGAGCTCTTTAGACAGACCATAAGGACTCATGCCGTAGATAATGCCAAAGTTAATCACCTTTGCCTGCCGCCGCATATCTGGGGTGATGGCGTCTGGACTGACGCCAAATATCTCGCTGGCGGTGCGGGTATGGATATCGTCACCATGTAAAAAGGCCTCTAGCAGCCTTTTATCCTGTGAGAAATGGGCCAAGAGCCTTAACTCAATCTGGGAATAATCGGCTGCCAAATAATACCAGCCATCTTCTGGGATGAAGGCCCGCCGAATAGCCTTACCTTCTTCTCCCCTGGTAGGAATGTTTTGCAGGTTAGGATTACTACTGCTTAAACGGCCGGTGACTGTAACTGCCTGATTATAAGAAGTATGAATGCGACCGGTTTGGGGATGAATGAGTAGGGGCAGGGCATCTATATAGGTGGATTTTAGCTTCATTAACATCCGATAACGCAATATTCCCTCAGGTAGGGGATGTAAGAGGGCAAGTTTGTTTAAAACCTCGGCATCTGTAGAATAGCCTCCCTTGCCCTTTGTCTTTTTTACGGCGGGTAGTCCCAGTTTGTCAAAAAGAATATGACGTAGCTGCTGGGGCGAATTAATGTTAAATTCTTCCCCGGCCAGGGCAAAGATGTGTCTTTCAATTTCCCGCAGGCGTGAGGCAAACTGTTTGGCCAATTTTTCCAGATAGACCCTGTCTATCTTTACACCCCACCACTCCATCTCGGCCAATACTGGCACAAGTGGCATTTCAATGTCAGTAAAGAGCAACATTTGTCTTCTTGCCTTAAGTTCTTCGTTCAAGGTTTGGTACAGCCTGAAAATAAGGTCTACTTCTTCACCAGCCAGACGGGTGGCCCTGTCTATAGAGATTTGGGTAGGGTCTATCTTTTTTTCCTCTTTATAACGGCGGCTTAGTTTTAAATAAGTTTGAGTAAGGGTGTCTAAGTTAACCCCAGCATGATTAGGGTTTAGACAATAGGCAGCAAGCATTGTGTCAAAAGAAAGGCCTTTTAATTCAATTCCTTGCCGACGTAAAATGAGCATAAGGCGCTTTAGGTCATGTCCGATTTTAGCGATGCCTTCGTCCTCAAAGATGGGCTTTAGTGAGGCCAATACCTCTTTTAAGGACAGTTGTTTAGGCACGCCCAAATAAAAATGCCCAACCGGTATATACCAGGCCTTGCCAGGAGCAAGACAAAAAGAAAGGCCCACGATTTCAGTGTGCATTGGTTCTAAAGGAGTAGTTTTTATGGCAATTGCCACCTCTTTGGCCTGCCCAAGCCTTTGTATAAGGGCAGTAAGTGCCTTTGTGTCAAGAACGGCTTGATAATTACCTTCAGGCAACTGCTCCAGCAACAAAAACTCATCTAAAAGTCTTCTAAATTCAAGTTCTTCAAAGAGGTTTTTTAATACCTGCCTCTTCTGTTTCCTTAATCTTAAATCGGACAAAGAAATGTCTAAAGGCACATCATCGGCCAGAGAAACAAGCTTAAGGTTAAGAGGTATTTGCTCCTTAAAAGCAAGGAGATTTTTTTTGATCCGTTCAGGCCTTACCTCTTCAAGTCGATTTAAAAGTTCGTCTAAAGAGCCAAATTGTTGCAACAGTTTAATGGCCGTTTTTTCACCAATGCCTGGTACGCCTGGGATGTTATCAATCTTATCTCCGGTTAAGGCCATAACTTCTTTAAGTCTCAGAGGAGGAAGGTTGTATTGCTTTAAAATCTCTTCGGCCGTAAAGGTTTTATCCCGCATGCTGTCCCACATAATGACCCTGGAAGAAAGCAGTTGCCGCAAGTCCTTATCCCCAGAAACAATGATGATTTCTATATCTTCATGGGTGTATTTTACTTCGGTTAAGAGCCGTTTACACAGGCTAGCAATAAGGTCATCGGCCTCAAAGCCTTCCTTTTCTAAAGAGGGCAATCCCAAGGCATCTACGATCTTCTTAATATAGGGGATTTGTTGTGCCAGATCATCAGGCATGGGTGGACGATTGGCCTTATAGTCCGGGCTTGTCTTATGGCGAAAAGTAGGACCTTTGGCATCCCAGACAACGGCAATGTATTCTGGCTGCTTTTCTTTTAAAACCTTTAAGAGCATATTGGTCACGCCATAGATGGCATGTGTGGGCAGACCTTTAGAGTTAGAAAGCGGGGTGATGGCGTGATAGGCCCGATAAATATATGAACTGCCGTCTATAAGGTAGACCTTTTTAGACACAAGGGAGTTTTAAGAAAGGGAAGACGAAATGTCAAGAGAGACAATCGCAATCCCCTCGGATCGGGTTAAGGTTTCTGACTATAGTATTCCGCAAAAATTGATGAGTTTTCTTCCCTCTTTACTTACAAAAAAATTATACGCCAAGGCCTTGTTAGGGTCTACGCTCGCTCCGACCTGCGTAAAGGCGCAGCCTGCACCCTTCGGGCTTGCTCTTGGCCGCTAAGCGAGCGAAGGCGCTATAATTTATGATTGGGTTTGAGGAGAAGATAAATGTTTTCTCACCTTTTAAGTGAAAGGTATTTTTTAAAAAAATCGCTTTATTACAGTCCACTTGTGGGCTCTATTGGAGGGCAATCACGGATTTTGGGAGTTATATGATTGACTTTATTCCCTTTTACCGCTAATGTAAATAAGTCATAAGATTAACAAAGGAGATTTTAGCATGCCTTGGGATTGGGAAGAATACCAAAGAGAGAAAGAAGTAAAAATTCCGCCATCTTTAAAGAGATGGGAAGAGAAGTGGAAGAGTATTAAAAACAAAATTGGTTTTCCTTTAGTACTGGTATTTTTTATCATCTTGTGGTTGGCATCGGGTATTTACATTGTTTCACCGGATGAAGTGGGGGTAGTCAAACGCTTTGGGACTATGGTAAGAATTACTCCTCCGGGTCCGCATTATCACCTGCCTTATCCTATTGAAACCGTGATTAAGCCTAAAATTACAGAAGTAAGACGTCTGGAAATAGGTTTTCGTACTATTTCTCCTGGACCACCAGCCCAATATAGAACTATCCCTGAAGAATCTCTTATGCTGACAGGAGATGAAAATATCGTCAGTGTAGAGTTTATTGTGCAATATAAAATTAAAGATCCAGCGGCTTATTTGTTTAATGTAAAAGACATTCCGAAAACAGTAAAGGATGCAGCTGAGGCCTCTATGCGAGAAATCGTTGGTAGAACACCTATTGATGAAATTTTAACAACAGGAAAATTTAAAATCCAGCAGCAAACAAAAAGCCTGTTGCAATCTATTTTAGATAAATATCGTTGTGGAATAGCTGTGGTAGCAGTACAACTTCAGAATGTGCATCCACCAAAGGCCGTTATTGACGCCTTTAAAGATGTAGCCAGTGCGAAAGAAGATATGAATAAATATATTAATGAGGCTGAAGCATATCGTAACGATATTTTACCCAAGGCCAAAGGTAAGGCTGCCCAAATTGTCAATGAAGCCATGGCCTATAAAGAAACCAAAATCAAAATGGCCCAAGGAGAGATGGAGCGCTTTTTAAGTCGCCTTAAGGCCTATGAAATGGCTCCTAAAGTAACGCGAGAACGTGTTTATTTAGAAACAATGCAAGAAATCCTTGCCAAAACAAAAGAATTTATCGTGCCTGAAAATGTAGAAAAGATAATTCTCCCTTTAAATAGGGAAGAAAAAATATCTCCTCTTTTAAGAAATACCCAGCCGGAAGGAGGCAAATAATGAGTAAGAAAACCATTGGCATAATTCTTGTTTTTTTGTGTATAGCCCTTGCTTCCCAAGCGACATTTGTCGTTGACCAAACCCAGCAGGCCTTCCTTCTCCAAATGGGCAAGCCTGTAGGCGGAGTATTAGGACCGGGACTCCATTTTAAAATGCCATTTTTACAACAAGTTGTTTATTTTGAACGGCGTATTCTTGAATATGATGCTGCTCCAGCAGAGATCTTAACAAAAGACAAAAAGACATTGGTAGTGGATAATTATTCTAAGTGGCAGATTGTGGATCCACTTAAGTTTTATAAAACTGTTAAGAGTGTCGCTGGCGCACAGGCTCGCCTTGATGATATTATCTATGCGCAACTGCGGGTAGCATTAGGTGAACATACTTTAACCGAAGTAGTTTCGCTTAAAAGAAGTGAGATTATGGAAGATGTGACGAAAAAATGCAACGAGCTAACAGCAGATTATGGCATAAAGGTCATTGATGTGCGTATTAAACGGGCAGACTTACCTCCTGAAAATGAACGGCATGTCTTTGAACGTATGCGAGCAGAAAGGCAAAGAGAGGCCAAGCGATACCGTTCGCAAGGAAAGGAGCAGGCAATGAAAATTAAGGCAGCGGCAGATAGGGAACGTGCCATTATTCTTGCCCAAGCGTATAAAGAGGCAGAAAAGATAAAGGGCGAGGGAGATATGGAGGCGATGAGGATTTGTGCCAATGCTATCCGAAAGAACCCAGAATTTTATGCCTTTATTAAGAGTATGGAAATATATAAAAAGGGATTTGATGCCAATACCCAGCTAATTTTAACTCCAGAAGAACCTTTGTTGAGATATTTATTTGGGAATGCCCAGCAAAAATAAAAAAGCCGACGTTGGTCGGCCTTTAACTTCTCATCTGGTGCCGGAGGTGGGATTTGAACCCACACGGGCGCAAATGCCCAGGGGATTTTGAGTCCCCCGTGTCTGCCGTTCCACCACTCCGGCCGCGCTGAGATTTATTATAAAAAATATTTTAGAATGTGTCAAACCCCTTGTGAGGCTGCTTGAAAATTGAACATTGAGCCAAATTTCCCTTCCTTACAGAAATTATACGCCAAGGCCTTGTTAGATGGTCAACTTGACCACACTTGGCCTTGGCAAAAAAGAGGTTGTGAAAGGAGGGAGGAAAAAGTCTCCACAAATTACATAGAATTATGCGGTTAACTATATTTCAAATAGGCTCAACCCCTTGTTTACCCTTAATCCGCGATTGACTTTTGAAAAAAGTATTTTAAACCCAAAATGAGAAAAAAAATTAGAAGATGGAAGCCCTCTAAGCCCTTTGTGATATAGGTGTGTTAGCTTCTAAACGGTGTAATTTATGTCATGAAGTAACTTAAGCAAAAAATCGGCCTCTGCTGTTCTTATAATTTCCCACAATTGCGGGAAAACGAAGACAAATAAAAACTGTATCATCCAGATATTTCCCCTTTTGTCAAAGTCCACAAAAACAATATTTGTACGTGCAAAAGTGGTGGAGTGTAAAGACATAAACAAAGTAGCCGACCGGTTGAGCAAATAGATATTGTTGTTTTTAACAGTTAGTTTCAAAAATCTCTGCAGATAGCTATTTTTTAAAAAGTTCTTCTTTAATCTTTTTGTTCTCTTTTTCGGAAGAAACCACAATTTCAAAAATACCATGTGAGGAGCTGTCTGACGGCCATAATGAATGCGGCTAATACTTCCCATTTGTACTTACCCATGGCTTCTGCTGATTTGTGTAAATTCCCTAGTTTATCCGGGATCCGGGCAATAAAAAATTATTTTTTATTCTGCTTTTCTATACTCCTTGTGCCAAATAGGTAAGGTAATAGCTTCTAACTGCTTATCATAATCTACCAATTTTTGATAATATTCTTTTGAATCCAAAGCCTCCTTGGCCTCCTGATTTTCTGGCTTTATATTGGACGTACATATCTTTGTCCGAAATGTGTGGTAGTGATCCCGAATAGCACAAGGCATTAGCCAATTTTGGGCATTTTTACTACATGGGTAACCATATTCTCTTTGCCACTGCCTGCCGTTTCTAAAAAACGGGCTATTCCAGGCATCAACAAGTGTTTTTCCTTGTTTGTATATATCATAAATGTTATCTACATAATAAGGGATAAAAACGCACGGGGTAATATAACCATTCCAATCAATATAAAAATAGCCTGCAGGGCGACCAAAGGCAATACACCCGTTGGCCAAAGGACCACTATTCCAAAAGTCAGCTATAGGATAGCCCTCTTCTAAAAGTTTCTCCCACTTCCGATAAAGTTTTACTCTTTGTTCGGGTGTGGGCATTAAATCAAATACCTCCTTACCTCTACCAATAGGCATTAACTGAAATATCCACATATAACTTGCCCCTTGCTCTTCAAACCAAAATTGGTAAAATTCATCGCTTAATAACACTGGCAAATTTTTGGCTGTTGCCGTTACAGAAACGGCAAAGGGCATTCCTGCTTCTCTTAAATTCTCCATGGCCTCTAAGATTCTTTTAAAAACGCCCTTACCGCGTCTTTCATCTGTTTCCTTCTCAAAACCCTCCACTGAAATTTGAGGGACAGCATTACCCAGTTGTGCTAGTCTTTGAGCAGCTTTTTTATCAATCAATGTGCCATTTGTATAAAAAATAAAGAAAACATCATTGTATTTTCCCCAAAAATCAAATAAAGTCCTGCCTTCACTAGAGTAAAATAAAGGCTCTCCACCGCTAATGACAACAAAGCGGCTCCCAAAGTATTCATAATTTTCTTTAAGAATGCGATCTACTATGGAAGCAGGTAAACTCTTTCCCGTTTTAGGAGAAGAACAAGCATAACATCCTATACATTTCAAGTTACATTTTTGAGTAGGTGAAATTGTAATAAAACCAGGGGGATTAATTCCATATTTTTCTTTAAATGCCTCTCTCGCCTTTTTTACAGAAGGATTTTCGCTTCTAAAAAAATTATTAAATCCTAAATCGATAATTAACTTCTCAATAACATCTTTTGAAATGTAACCCTTATCACAATTCTTTATTAGCTGCCTCACAACTGCCATTACCCATTGATACTTTTTCATTTGAACAGACACTAACTGGCTGCTATCATTTACCAATTTTTGATATACCTTTTTATCAAATTCCTTTAAGGCCATCTCTCGTCCTGCCTTTGTCTGAATGGCCTTTTTTAATAAGTAAAGATAGGTATTCCTTTTAATTTGCTCAAAATTCAACATCATTAGCCCTTCTCTAATAAAAATATAATTTACCGACTGGTAAGTAAATATCACTTCTAAATTGCCTTGTCAAGCTTAGACTCAGGGGGGGTGAAAATTATTGGCCTTTGACCGCTGAGCGAGCGGAGGCGGTATGATTATAATTGGACCTTGAAAGATCCAAAATTCGCAATTGATTTTTGGAGGAGGATATTTGAGATGAGAAAAAATTAAAACAACACCAGAGGAAATTATACTTATACGGTCAAGGGTCTTCACTTGCTACTCGCCGCGACCTGTGCTTTTTAAGCGCAGGCTGCGGTTCTCCCTTGACAAAAAAAGTTGTGAAAGGAGGAAAGGGGAAGAGCCTTGCAGAAAAAAGACCCCCACAAGTTTATTATATACAATTAAAAGCAAGAGGAGGAATTTATTGGCTTTCTGTTTCCAAAACAGCAATAACCCTTTCTATAGCCTTCCCAAGATCAATTTTGTTGTTCAATGATTGCTCTAAAAGTAAACCATTCATCATACCTGTAAAAAGGAAAACAAGAAATTTTACATCCTTATTTGGAAAAATCTCTTCAAATATTTTTTGGATAGAAAAATTTAGTTTATCCCTTAATTCCATTACCTTGTTTTTTAAAGAAAGATCTATCTTAGAAACACACAATAGCAAAGATTTAATCAAGAATTTATCTTTTTGGCCATATTTTAAATAGCCAATTATTAACCGGCGGAGTTTCTCTTTAGGATTTTGAACCTGACTAGTTGCTTCAAGGATTTCTTCCTCTAGTTCATTAACTACATTTTCTAAAACCTTTTTATATATCTCTGCCTTCCCTGTAAAGTGATAATAAAGAGCAGCCTTTGTAATATTAAGTTTTTTAGCAATATCACTCATGGATACAGCCAGATAGGTACGCTCTGAAAAAAGCTTTCGAGCTACATTAATAATGTTTTCTTTTGTATTCTGAATAACGTTCGGTTTTCTCTGAGTTGATTGGTTAAGCATAGCTTCCTCCTGTCCCTCAAGGAAGTACTTTGCTAAAGGCTTTATGTTTATCTAAAGGCTATAATTAAACTTCCTTAAAGTCAAGGATGAAATGTTAATGAGTCAACTGAGTCTAAGCCTCCTCAACTTCCTGTGCATTTCTGGATTTGTCTTTTATCCTTAGTTTTTTAGAAAATACACTCACAGAGATCTTTTTTAGATTCACCCTCAAGCCTAGTAGGCTACAATAGGTGTTGACAGGGACTTATTTGTGGGAAGATGAGAAATTCTATCATTTTGCTTTTTAAAAAAGTAGATTGCGAAGTGCCATCAAAATTGGCAAAAATTACTCTACGTTTAGGAAATGGCCAAAACTGCTCTCCTTGACATTTTATGTATTTTATAGTAAGGCTACTTACCAATTGGTAAGTAATTATTGGAAGGTCCGTTGTAATGGTAAGAGGGAAAAGAATAACAGCAATCGTTTCGGTTTTTAACGAAGAAAAAACTGTAAAAGATGTAATTGCCAGTTTGTTAAATTGTAAGCTGATTGACGAAATTGTTGTGGTTAATGACGGTTCTACCGACGGCACTTCAAAAATACTAAATCAATTGTTTAAATCCCACAAATTCCGGTATGTAAAATTTGATAAAAACAAAGGGAAATCCTACGCAATGGCAGCAGGGGTAGAGAATTCAACAGGAGAAGTCATTGTTTTTGTTGATGCTGATATTATAGGATTAAATTGTAAACATATAGAAAAATTAATATTCCCTTTGGTGTCAAGTCAGGCAGATATGGTAATTGGATATCGTCTTTCAGACAAAAGTCCAAAGGTGGATATAACAGGACCTATAGATGTATGGCTGGGAGGAGAAAGGGCCTGCTATAAAAAAGATATATTGCCTATTCTTAATAGAATGAGCAAAACTAAATATGGAGCTGAAACGTTTCTTAACCTATATTACAAAAGCAAGAATAAAAAAATTAAGATAGTTAAATTAGACGGACTTATCCATTTAAAAAAATATGAAAAATATAGGTTAGATACTGCAGCCTTAAATTATGCAAAGGCCAGCTTCCAAATTGTCAGTACCATAGCTGTCAATTACTTTTTAGTTTTTAATTCAGTCAAAGAAATTTTAAAATGTTTATTTTTACGCTTGTGAAATGGTTATAGCTGCTTTTGGGTTTGGCTTAATTTATGCTGTGCCATTGGGTCCCTTAGGACAGATAATGTTAAACAGGGCTGTAGAAAAGGGATTCTGGCACGGGTTTTCCATTGCTATCATAGGGGCGATAGTTGACTTTTTTTTGTGCGAAACCTTCTTAATGGGAACAGTTTCCATGGGAGCTCTAAACCCATGGCTGCAAATAATTCTTCAACTAGCAGGATTAATTTTCTTTTTATATATTGGGATAAAGGAATTTATTCTGCCCCTTTTTATGGACAGAAAAGCTAACACCGCCACATCTCATAAAAATAAATTGACTGGAAAGCTTAGGTTGAATGGGAGAACAATATTAGGAAATATGTTTTTGGTAGCCATTTACTATCTCTCTAATCCAACCTATATAGCCTTCTGGATTGCATTTTCTGTGCTAATAAACCAGAAATTCATTTCTCACCATACTCTGTTTCAGTATACCCTTTTTAGTCTTATATTTTCTTTGGGGTCTTTAATGTCTCAATATATTTCAATATTATTTGTAAGAAAGATAGGAAAAAGTGGCGTAAAAATTGGCATTTTGAAATATGCATCCATTACTTTGTATTCTGTTACCATAATTTATTTTTTCTATCTTGTAGCTCATAATATGTTATTTGGGCCCTCTTAGTCCTTAATTATTGGGTAAAACGAGGATAAATGCACCATCAATAAGGTTCTCTTTTGTAATGTTTTAATTGCCTGTTATTCAAAAGTTAATTGCAGATTTTGGGTTTACATTGACAAACTCCTTTGTCCATGTTTAAATCAGGAAAAACTTAAATGGAGGCAAAGAGGTGGCTCTCATAAAGGTAAATGATGCCAATTTTGAGCAAGAGGTGCTTAATTCTTCCATTCCTGTTTTAGTGGATTTTTGGGCTCCCTGGTGTGGACCATGCCGTGCTATCGCTCCCATTGTGGAAGAGATTGCCGCTCAGTATGAAGGCAAACTTAAGGTGGCCAAGCTCAATGTGGACGAAGCCCCTGCTACACCTGCTCGTTACGGTATTCGAGCTATTCCTACTTTAATTTTGTTTAAAGATGGGCAAGTGTATGACCAGATTACTGGAGCTGTTCCAAAGAGTGTGATAGAAGAGGCTGTCAAAAAGGCACTTGGTCTGTAATGGCGGGAATTAAGAGATGTTACCTATACTTTTTAGTTGTTTTTCTGCTTTGTGGGATAGAAGGGTGTGGTTTATTTTCTTCTTCTCCACCCCTTGAAAGTCAATCTCTTAATGACCTCCTCCAAGAAGGAATAGATGCTTCTAGAAGAGGGGATTTTGATAAGGCGATTGAGGTCTTTCAATATGTTAAAGATACCCATCCTTTCAGTGCCGAAGCCATTGTGGCCCAATTAAGGTTGGCCGATGCCTATTATTACAAGCATGATTTTGAGAATGCTATCTTAGCCTATCAGGATTTTATCAACCTTCATCCCAAGCATAAGGCTGTCCCCTATGCCCTTTATCAAATTGGCCTGTGTTATTTTCACCAGATTCCCACCATTGACCGCGATCAAACTATGACTAAAAAGGCCTTGGAGTTTTTTAAACAGGTAGTAAAAGAATATCCCTCTAGCCATTATGCCAAACGAGCTTTTCTTAAGATCAGAATATGTCGTGAAAAACTAGCCGCACATGAATTTTATGTTGGTCATTTTTATTATCGCACTGGGGCCTATAAATCTGCCCTTTTACGTTTTCGTTACATTCTGGAACATTATGCTGATTTACCCATTGCGAGAAAGGCTCAACGTTATCTGGAATTGTCTAAGAGTAAGTTAGAAAAGAAATTATCAGAAACACCGGCTCAGCCACTTTCTTAAAAGAATGAAGTTTGAACTTAAAAATCTCTTTCAGTCCTTTGTTAATTTTTCTTTTTCTTTTAAAACGGCCTTTAACAAGTTTCTTCATGACCATTGCCCTGCCTACGCCGCGGCCTTAACCTATGCCTCTATCCTTTCCTTAGTGCCTATTGCCACCATTTCCTTTTCCCTTATTAGCTATTCAAAGTTTTCTCCAGCGAAAATCCGGGCATTTTTATTGAACTATTTTCTCCCTGAATCAAACCTCGTACCCATTATTGAGCGCAATATAGAAAAGTTTATCCAGAATACCACTACTTTAAGTATTATCAGTTCCATTGTCTTACTGATCATTTCTTTTACAGTGTTAAGTGTAATTGAGGGTATCTTTAACCACATTTGGCATGTGCACCGCAAGCGTCCTTTTTTAAATAAACTTACTTCTTTCTGGACAGTGCTTACACTTACTCCCCTTCTTTTTGGCGTTTCTTTAAGCTTTGTTGCTTATTTGCAACACCTTACACTTTCTCCCATTATTATATCTCTTTTTTTAAGCACCGCAGGCCTTTTTATCCTTTACCGCTTGTTCCCTTATACGGAGGTAAGCCTTAAGGCGGCGATCATTGGCGCCCTCGTGGCAAGTATTTTCTTTGAGTTAAGTAAATGGGGTTTCCGGTATTATGTTAAATATTATGCCAATTTTGAGCGTATTTATGGGGCATTAAGTGTAATTCCTATCTTTTTTGTCTGGCTCTACTGGGCCTGGAATATTGTTCTCTTTGGTGCTGAAATCGCCTTTGTCCAGGACTATCCTTATTTTGCGGACAAGCGGAAGCAACTCTTTAATCCTCTGTGGCCAGTGCTCTTATTGCTTTGCCTGTTACAAAATTTCCGTTACGAGGAAAAACGGCTAACGACCAGCGATTTAGCTAAGAGACTGAATTTGCCTTTAGATAAGATAAGTTTTCTCATTCGCCAATTTGAAAGAGAGGGCATTATTGCTGAGACCGAACAAGGAGAGATTTTGCCAAATGTTCCGTTGGAAAACATTTGTCTAAAAGAAATCTTAAATTTCCCCGTTTCTTTACTTGATGAACTACCACCGTTTGGTTCCAAAATTGAAGTATTGGCCCAAAGATTAAAAAGTTGTTTGGGGAAGGAGTGGGAAAATATCCCTTTAGGGGCATTACTTGATGAAAAAGGGACGCATCCTTGCTCTTGATGTAGGCACAAAACGTATCGGGGTGGCCGTAAGCGATGAGTGGCAGTGGACGGCCCAGCCTTTAACGGTCATCAAACGCAAGACCGATGAGAGGGTCTTAAAGACCATTGCTAACTTAGCAGAAGAACAAGGGGCAGTAAAGATTGTTGTGGGGCTACCTGTAACCTTAAGGGGAGAAACTGGACAAGCGGCCAAAGAGGTACTTGGCTTTGTAGAGAAATTAAAGGAGCGGCTTAGCGTGCCTATCATTACTTGGGATGAGGCCCTCACAACGGCCGAAGCAGAAGAAATCTTATTAGAGGCCGATTTAAGCCGTAAAAGACGCAAACAAGTGATAGATAAACTTGCCGCTGCCCTTATTTTAGAAAGCTACCTTAGGGCAACGGCAGAGAATTAAAAACTGTAATTCAATTCTAGATAAAACTCGTTTACATCGTTAAACTCTCCATAAAGCTCGCTTTCTTTACCTACAAAGATATGCATGCCAATAGTAGTGGTAATATGGTCATTTATCTCAAAATAAACCCTTGGACTGAGACGCCATTCGTTGTCATCACCGTAAATAATTAAAATATCTGGTTTTAACCTTTCATGAAAGAAGTCAGTAGAAATTTTTAAAGTCAAATAGGTTGCTACCTTATCCATTGGTCCACCTGAGGGTAAAAGGAATTTATAGCCGTGATAATCCTTTTGACTATTAATAAGCTGGATGAGCTGAAAGCTGAAAAGCCAGTTGGTGATGACATATTTATCTAAACCAATGACATATTTGAACTGGTCAGTCTTAGTATAGGCAAGACGTCCTTGTGCATCATAATATGCTACAGGAACATCTTTTAAATAGGCAAATTCTCCTCTGATTGTAAGCCCTTGAAAAAAGCCACTTACCAAACTCTTAGAGAAAGACCCACCCCAAAGATTAATACGGCTGTATTTTTTGACAAAGTGATAGGTAGAGCCTATAGGAGGATAACCTGGAGGTACAGGTGGAGGGGGTAGAACCATGGTGCTTGTATCTACCCAAACATAAGTTTCTGGATTCATATTCCAGCCATAAAGGTAGTTTAGACTATACTCCCAGCCGGCAACTACATCTCGCCATCTCATTCCAAATTTGGCATTGCCAAACTTTTCGGCCGGACGATCTTCTTCCGTAACGACATGATAGCCATAGTTTTCTAACTGGGCATAATTCTGAGCCGCTATTTCAGCGGTCTTAAAGGCAAAGGGGGCACCTGCTGGGGGTAAAAAGTTTGGTTCAAAGTCAGGAATAAAGAGAAATTGAAGACTTCCATTAACGGTTGGTGCTACTTCTAACTTAAGCATCCAAAGGGGAATTTTGATTTCATTCCAGTCTTTCAGGGTAAATTCGCGATAGTCTAAAGGATTTACTTGGTCTAAGATCCGAATCCCGTCAGCCGCCCCCCAAGTAACAATCTGCTTACCCAAACGTACGTCTACATAGTCAGAGAAGTAGTCCAAATAAAGCTCTCTGACCCAGCTAATACCGGTCCAAGTCTGGCGGTTGGTATACATGGCATGTCGGGCTAAAGCATAGTCATCTTCTACATTATAGGCGTGATCCCAGAACTTATTGATGTGCACAAAAAGAGACAGATAATCTGTTGCCCGGTATTGTCCCTTAAGGTCAATAATGTCCATAATCTTTATAAACTTACCTACATCATCCAGATAAACGCCCGTTTCATTCTTTAAGGACCCTTCTATCGTAACACCGTGTCCGCGGTAAATAGAGGCCTGGGCCAGCGTTGCCCAAAAGAATAGGAGACCGATAAATACACCCCACCTGCGCATCGTTCTCCTCCTTTTACCATTCCATTCTTTCTAAGATACGGGGAGAAAAGTCTCTTTCTTTAAGACCAGTATTATACCGTGCCGGACTAATGATGATCGTGTCTCTATGTCCGGTACGATAGTTGTAGACCTCCCAGATGCGGGTTGTCCAACAACCATTTTCTGGTGTCTCCAAATAACGGAAAATTTCCTTAAACTTCCGTCCCCGTTTGTCATAGAATTCTTCAAAGATATCCACCCCGGTCTTTTTGTCTATCCATAGAATGCGATAGGCGTAATACCAATTCTTCCGCTTAGGCACAGCTTTGATTTTATAACAGGGAGTGCCGGCAAAATAGGTCTTGTTATTGTAGCGGCAGGTGTAGCCTTGAAACCTCTCCTCGCCCAAAAGCTGGTAGGTTTCATAGCCGTAACGCCGGGTGCTTATATCCTCTACCGTAAATTCTGTCCCTAAAAAGGAGTCATCTTCTTCTGACTGGGAGACCTTACGCACCTTTTTCATAGAAGGCAGCCAAAGCCAAATATCGTTTTGTTTGTGAATATCCGTATAAGCCCAGGTGAGCACGGCTAGTCCCTTGGTGTATTCAGGATAGGTAATCATGACCAAGTCCTTGTAGTCATATCCATGCTTACCGTGCAAGATGATTCTTTTGCGCACAGAAATCTTTTCCCGCTTAAAACCAGAGCGGTCTACCATCACAACCTTACACTCATCATAGATGACATCGTCGGCAAAGCGTGTAAACTTGATCTCATACCAGCGTTTCATAATCTGATCTAGGGTCGGATTGAGAGGCAGAGGGGCAGGTCGGCAATGAGAAATACTGCCACTAAAACTCGCTATTGGCCAAAGGATCAATAAAATGAAAAATAATAAACACCGTTTCATTTTTCCCCTCCTTCTATAAAACTCCTATTTCTTGCCAAAGGGTAAATAAACGCACAAACACAGGAAACCACTGCATGAGCTGACGAAAATCAGCCTTAAGTTCAATCTTCCCCTGAAAGAAGGCGGAAAAAGGATCTACCTCACCCTTAAAGACCCACCGCCACACTCTTTCCTTAGCGCTGAAGACAAAGGTAGCTTTTTCTGTTCCTTCTTTTACATCTACAATCTGACCCTTTTCAAAGAAGAAAGAAAGTTCTTTTCCTTCTGTAAGAAGACCTAAAATCGTAGTAAATCCATATTCTTCTCCAAGCCTTTGCATCTCTTTATCTTGATTTACCCTTCCCCTTAGGGCAGAAAGATGTTCAGGAGAAAATAAGACATGAGTAACCGGCTTAAGCATTCTTTCTTTTGGTTTTCGGCCAGTTAAAAAGGCCAACTTGGTATTAGTTTCCAAAAGTTCAATCAGGGAAAAGACCTTTTTAAACTCATTGCCAATGGCCACTACACCGTGATTTTTCAAAACCACAATGTCGTTTTTCTCTAGGGCTTCTAGTACAGGCTCTAGCTTGGTCACTATGGGTGTATATTGAGGTACGACTGGAATAATGCCTAGATAAAGCCTTTCCTCAAAGGTAATGGGCTCAAGCCAAGGATATTGATTAAAATAATGCACTGTATAAGGAGAATGGGCATGTAAGATAATTGTCTTTTCAGGAAACTGCTGATAAATGGCTAGATGAAGCGGTGTTTCTGAGGTGGCTCCTTTTTTTCCTTCTAGCAGATTACCTTTTACATCAAGCACAACAATGTCCTCTTCCTTAAGAAAACCCAGATAACTCCCATGGGCAGTGATAAAGATTCTGTCCTCCACGCGTCTTGAGATATTCCCAGAGCTTCCACAAAGGAGTCCCCTTTCATAAAGCATCCGTCCCCAAAAGATGAGTTCTTGTTTTATCGCCTTCATCATATCTCCCTTATTAGATCAAATCCCCGTTCAATCATCCTTCTTTCGGCGTCAAAGACCCGAATATCGGCAAAACCAATTTCACCAGTAATGAGGTTGTCCGTTACCACCAAAAGGGCACAGGCCCTCTTCCCATAAAGCTGGGCAATGGTCAAAAAAGGGCTTGTAACCATGTCTACCGCAATCGCCCCTTTGGCAATGGCATCATTGACTATCTCCTTTGTTTCCCGCAAGATGGCATCGGTTGTCCAGATCATGCCTAAATGAGTGTGCTTTTTGCAGGTTTCTGCCAGTTTAGTCGTTAATGTCTTATCGGCATAGGGTACAAAGTCATCGTCTACATAATATCTCGTTACCCCATCACCTCTTATTGCGCCTTTAGCAATGACATAATCACCAATCCCTATTTCTTTTGTCATGGCCCCACAACTGCCAAGCCGAATAAGATACTCTACCCCTCCGACACAGAGAAGCTCGGTAATCAAAGCGGCATCAGGGGCATACATTCCCCCATGTCCTACCGTTACCCGTTTGCCCTTATATTCACCCGTCCAAAGGGTATACCCAAAGGCACTGAAGTTGCGCATGGGGTTTTTAAGCTTTTCTAAGGCCATCTGTACCCGCTGGGGCTGACCACTGATGACGGCAATTTTGCCAAAGTCCCCTGGCTTAAACTGCATAGACATAAGCAAATCCTTTGCGGTCAAGTGCACATCTCTCTGCATCATTTATCCTTCTCCTTTACACAAAGATTTTATCTTCTACGGCCGCTTGGGCGTGTTCTTTACCTGCTGTCTCTACATATGTTCTAGCAATCAACCGGCAGAAGGGATGATAGCCCTTGTAATAAAGGATACGCTGCACCCGTCCAGGTTTGCTATAAAACTCCCGGTTGGCCCAGGCCGCAAGTCTTGCCAGGTCTTCTCGCGAGAGGTACTTGGTGCGGATAACGGCATGTTGAAAATCCCATTTTCTTAGGTCCCAATCCTCTACTAATGGCTCAAGCTGTTTATACATAGGAATACCTGGCAAAGGTGTCATGATTTGCAGGGCGGCCATGTCTGGATCTATCAAATTTAGACGTTCTATCCGATCCTTAATTTTCATCTCATCGTCTTCAGGAAACCCTACCATCCAAGTAATAACTGATACAATGTTGTTTTCCCGAAAGAGTTGCACCAACTCAGCTACTTCATCCACCGTTGTGCCCTTTTTGATGGCCTCCAGGGTCTTTTTATCTACGGCCTCCATGCCAAAGAGACCACAGACAAAGCCTACTTCCCGCAGGGGCTTAAGCAGGTCCCGATCCCGCAGATGATATGGTGCTCGACCCATGAAGAAAAAGGGCACCTTCAAGTTGCGCCTGCGCAGTTCCTCTATCAGTCCCTCCATCCGTTCGCGGTAGACATTTAAATCTTCATCCATCATGCAGATAAACTTGGCCCCGTATTTTTTTACCAAAAGCTCCATTTCTTCAGCCATACGTTCGGGCGAGCGATAGCGATAGTGTGTCCAGTCCTTGTTTCCCCTGGGGTCGTAATTTGTCCAGCCTACACAAAACCGACAGCCATTAGGGCAACCCCTGCTCATATAAGTTTCTACATAGTGCTTGAGGTAGTTAAAGCCCACATACTTGTCCATGGGGAAAAGGTCATAGGCCGGTAAGGGGAGATCGTCTAGATTTTCAATGAGAGGACGATATGCGGTTAATTTTACCTCCCCGTATTTGTCCCGATAGGCCAAGCCTTTAATAGAAGGGATGTCTGGATCTCTTTTGCTTAATTCCTTGGCCAACTCTGGGACGGTGCGTTCAGTTTCACCGGCAACTACAAAGTCAAATTCTGGCGTCTTTTCAAGCATCATTGGCGCATTGGCCCCATAAAAGAACCCACCTACGCAAATCTTAACCTTTGGCAATACCTGCTTGATTAACTTAGCTGCATGTTGATAACGGGGATGAATGGCGGCCACACCGGTAGTTTGCAGGGCATCACCCATGTAGATAAGATCAGGATTGATTTCCACAATCGCATCTAGCATCTGTTTCTCATCCATACCTAAGGCCCTGGCATCTAACACCTTGACCTCAATCTCTGGGTACCACTCTCTGATATTGGCTGCCAGCTGGGCATGAGCAACATTGTTAGCAATGTGCCTTTTCCACACGGCCCACCAGCCAAGGGGCGGTTGCAAAAACAAAACGCGCATGGTTATACCTCCTTAAGTCAGATTTTTATTATTTCCTCCTCTGGCCAGATAACGGATTTCTCATCTTCTACAAACGATCTGCCGTCAAGTGTGCCAGCATGTTTATCATTGACAATGTCTGGCTTCTTTCCTGGACAAAAATATACAGGTACTTGGTGCAATTTGCTTAAAAGGGTTACATAAAGACTTCCACTGATGCCCTTAATTTCAGCAGTTCTTCTTTCTAGATAAAACAAAAGGGTTTCTTTGATTTTTCCCTTAAAAAACAAATAACCGAGCATGTTATCGGTTACATAAACATGAGGACAGCCATGCGTTTTTAGCTCTTCACATAAAGAAAGGCCTAAAAGATAAGGCCGCATCTCCGGCACAAGCAAAAATTTGCCCTTTAATCCTTTAAACTCTGCCGGTACCCCCCAAATTAAACTGAGCCTTGTTATCTCATCTAGCCTCATTTTTTCCTTACTTTCCCCTCAATATCAAACCAGCCGGTAATCAGTTCTGCAGGCGTGAAGTCAAAGGCCGGATAAACGGCCGGCGGCCATTTATTTCTCTTCTTAAGCCACATAAACACCTCTTTTTCTGGTCGCTCTTCTATCTGCACCTTCCTTAAATCCATCTCTGCCGGCCGCTGGATGAGGACATAGACAGGGATATGATAATGCCTTGCCAGCAGGGCCAGGGCATAGGTGCCAACTTTGTTTATGATGTCTCCCTTCTGGTTAGAGCGGTCAGAACCTGTAATCACTGCATTTATTCTACCTGTGTGCATCAACCAGGCCGCTTGGTTGTCACATAGCAGTTTAGCCGGAACCCCCGCCCGGTTTAACTCCCAGAAGGTAAGCCTTGTTCCCTGTAGATATGGTCTTGTCTCAGAAACATATACACAAATCCTTTTTTGCATTGCCTGTATGGCCTCGGCGATATAGACCATCTCTCCACTGACATGGCAAATGGTAAGGACATGGGCATCTGCAGGTAAAATTTCTGCTACCTGCCTGGCCCTTTGTCTGCGTTTTTCCTCAAAGGCAGAGACAATTCTTTCCACGGCTGCCTTAATGTCTCCTGCCCTTTTGGTTACCTCAGCTAGCATGCCAGCGAGGCCGTAGAAATCAAAGGTTGGACGCGTTTGCTGAAAAACCCTGGCCGTGCCCATAATGTCCTGGGTTAAAACACAGGTGTAAAAATAAAGCAAGACCTGACCAAAGGCCCTGGTTTTCATCTCCTTTAGAACCATAACCGCCTCATCTAAGGTGCGTATAGGGATATACTCCTCGGCAAAGGGCAGGGCCGTTTCGTCCAGCACCAAGATCACCCCTTCTTCATAGCGTACCGGAAAGGCAAGGGGATTTTTCACTTTTTCTCCTTTAAAAAGCTTGGTTTAACCAATAAGACAAACACTGGTAATACAATCAGGGCAGCGAGCATGTTAAACAAGAGCAACCCACCAAGTGTGCCTCCCAGCTTGGCCTGAAGCTTGAGATTAGAAAACATCCAAGACCATACGCCAATGGTCAGGATGCTCCCAGTGAAAAAGACCGCTTGGCCGCAAGTAAATACCGCCTTATTGATGGCCATAGGCAAAGCATATCCCTTCTGCCGTTCTTCCTTGATACGGGAGGCCAGATAAATGGAATAGTCTATCCCTAAGCCTGTTCCCATGGCCGCTACCGGCAGGGTGGCAATGGTAAAGGGTATATGAAAAAGGCCAAAACTACCAAAGGTCAGGACGATACTGAAGGTCAAGGGAACAAACAAGAACAAGCCACCACTTAAAGAACGCAAGGCCAAACAGATACGAATGAAAATGAGCACGCTTAAGATAAGCATATTCTCTAAAAGCCCGTTTTTAATAATATCATTGGTTGCCCCAAGGACACCGATAGGACCACCGGCATAATCAAACCGCATTCCCTTAAAATGGTGGAACTTTTTTAACCAGGTGGCGGTAAGCTCTATAACCTTTGCAATAGTTGTGCCCTTACAGTCCTTTAAGTCCAGTCTAATATTGGCATAGCGATGGTCAGGGGTAATAATGGCGTCAAACTCGCCTGGGAAGGCATTGCTTTCGTAAAGAAAGATGTATTCACCAATGGTTTGATCCTTTTTCGGCACACAGAACTTGTGCTGGATGGCCAGGTTCATAAGTTTGATATAATCGGCCACCGAGAGACTATAGCCGGCCTCCTTAAGGTGTGTCCTTAAATAGGTTTCAAGAGTATCTATTTCCTGCATTGCCTTTGCCTTTAAAAGCCCTTCTGGTCTTTTGGCCTCTACCAGTACATAGTAAGGGGTTGAACCACCAAAATATGTATTAATCTTGCGTTTGGCTACATTATAAGGGGCGTCCCGATAGAGAATAGAAGTGCCTGGTTCTATCTCTCCCACAACAATGTGTTTCATACCATAGAGGGAAACTGCAAAGAGCAGGACAAACAGGACTAGTACCACATAGATTCCTCTTTTGTTCTGCCAGAGTTTGGTAAACTGCCGCAAAAGAAGTAAGGTAAAGCGCAGGTTATTGTTTTTATCCTTATTAAAACGGGGCAAAGGGAAGATGGCAAAACAGGCAGGCAGAAAGATAACCACGCTAAGCCAAATACTTAAGACCCCTAAGCTGCCCAAAATGGCAATGCTGTGGATGGCCGGGATGGGAATGAAGATCAAAGAGGCAAAGCCTAAAAAGTCAGTGAAGAGAGAGGCACGAATAGGGCTTAAAAGGGAGGAAAGGACATTAAGAGCGACTTTTTGTTTGTCTGTTTGTACATGACTTTCTTCAAAGTAACGTTCCATAAACTGAATGCTGTGGCTAATGGCCAGAATAAAGATGAGAAAGGGTATGAGGATGGTGAAGGGATTGAGGCGGTAGTGCAAAAGGTTAATGCCAGCCAGGCTAATGATGACCGAGATGGTGCCGGCCAAAAGGGGTAATAAAAAGCCCCGCTTTTTGCGGAAAGCCAAGAAGAGAAGGAAAAGGATAATGCCTAAGGCAAAGGCAAAGACATAAAAGATAAAAGAAAGATGGGCATCAATAAAGCCTTCCAGAATGGGATAGCCGCTTAAATAGACTTCCATTTGGGCAGAGGCGTGTTTATGCACGATTTCTTTTATCTGCTGATAAATCTTGGCAGAGGGAACATCCTCATAAAAATCGGCTTGGATAAGCGTGGCCTTAAAATCCTTGGAAACAAGCGGACCATAAACAAGGGGATTGTGGCGGATCTTTTCCTTTAAAATGGCGATTTCTTTAGGTGTTTTAGGAATTTCCCGGATCAGACGGTGCACTGAAAAACCATCAGGCTGGATTTCTATATCCTTTACACTGTGGGCAAAGATGGAATAAACCCGACGGGGATTGACCTCATCTAAAAGCTGAATGTCCTCGGCAATGCCCTGTACCCTCTCTAAAATATCCGGGCAAAGAATATCTCCCTGCTTGGCAACGATGGCAATGTTCACCCGATTAAGCCCGCCAAAGAGTTGGTTAAGTTGCTTTTGGACATTGATAAAATGATGTTTGGTGGGGATAAACTCTATGTGGCGGCTCTCTATCTTAATGTTCCAGGCAAGGCATAGTCCTATGCCACAAAGCAAAAGGGGCAAGATAAGTCCTAGATACCGAAACCGAATAATAACCCGGGCAATTCTCTTATCCATCATGCGCGTAACTGTGCCTTGGCAATCTTACCTGAACTCGTCCGAGGTAAACTGTCCCGAAACTCTACAATCTTGGGCAACTTATAAGAGGCTAGACGTCTGCGGCAGAAATTAATAATCTCCTGCGCCGTTAGGTTATAACCTGGCTTGGGCACAATCACTGCCTTGACTGTTTCTCCCCTGATACCGTCAGGCACTCCGACTACGGCCACCTCAGCCACGCCTGGATGTTCCTGAATCACAAATTCTACTTCATTGGCATAGACATTAAGGCCGCCAACAATGATAGTCTCTTTCTTACGTCCAGTGATGTATAAAAAGCCTTCTTCGTCCAGATAGCCCAAATCGCCGGTATAGAGCCAGCCGTCTTTGATGACCTCTTTGGTCAGCTCTGGGGCCTTATAATAACCTGCCATAATAAACCAGCCTTTAAGCAGAATTTCTCCAATTTCACCTGTAGGCAATGTTTCTCCTTGATCGTTAACAATCTTTATTTTCACCCACGGGGCCGGCTTGCCTAGGATACCTGGCTTAAGCTTTTTTTCTAAAGGTAATCCAGGAGGCATGAGCACATTGGGTGCAGCCGATTCACTCAAGCCGTAGCCAGTGACGAGATCAATCCAGGGAAACTTTTCTGCAAGGTCCTTAAGCAAGGCCGGTGGACACGGTGCACCAAAGGAGGCAATCCAACGCACACTTTTTAAGACACTCGGGTCTAAGTTCTTTTGCAAGAGAATGGTTTGAAGGATAGTAGGCGGAACAAAGAAGCCTGTTACTTTGTGTTGGGCGATATATTTTAAAAAAAGTTTAGGGATGAATCGTTCTAAGACAATGAGGGGAGTGCCAAAGGTAATAAGAAATAAAAGCCCAACAATGCCACCTAAGTGAGAAAAGGGCACGGTGCCCAAAAAGATATCGTTTGGGGCAACATATTGAAAGTAATCTATGGTCATAACTGGGGAGTCCAAATGGCGGTAGGTCAAAAGCACGCCTTTAGGGGTGCCAGTGGTGCCAGAGGTGTAAAGGATAATGGCCGGTGCCGTTTCATCCATAGAGGGGAACTCTAACTTAGAAACAGAAGGGGCACAAAAGACATCTTTTAGAAAAAAGATTTTAAGTTTATCTACCTTGCTTTTAATCTCGGCCAGGGTTTCTTCCTTTCTTGGCGGTGTAAGTAAAAATTTGGCCTCAGCGTGCTGAATAAGCCCGGCCACATCACTAGCCTTGGTCCCGGCATCCAAGGGGACAACGATCCCTTTAAGACACCAGGCTGAAAGCATTGCCACCGCCGCGGCCACATCGTTCCATGACCATATAACGAGTCGATCTCCTGGTTGGAAGCCAGCTTGGACTAATGCTTGGGCAAATGCCTTTACCGCCTGCTCTAAGTCCGTAAAACGCAATTTCCTTTCTGATGACCACAAGGCCAATTTGTCTCCCCACTTGCTGACGGCCTTATTAAGGTTATAATAAACATCCATCGCCATTCACCGTATTTTGGTAAAAACTGACTTTTAAAATTTGATTAGTGAAAGTTTATGACATTTTATTGTAAAAGTCAACCTTTAAAAGAGCCCAAAATCCGTGATTGCCCTCCAATAGAGTCCACAAGTGGGCTGTAATAAAGCGATTTTTTTAAAATACCTTTCACCTAAAAGGTGAAAATATGCTTACCTTTTCTTCAAGCCCAATAAAATTATAGCACCTCCGCTCGCTCACTAACGAGGCCTTGGCGTATAATTTCTGTAAGGAAGGGAAATTTGGATCAATGTTTAATTTTCAAACAGCCTCACCCTTAAAAGGAAATCTTTAATCAAAACTAATTATCGTTCTTTTTTCTCTCTGGCCGTATCAATGGCTACCACTTTTACTGTTTGTTACAAGGCAATTGAGCTTAGTTAGAAGCTAAAACAGAGTTTTTCAGGAACGATTATGATAGCCCCTTACTCAAAATCACTTAAGACTTCCATTTAGGCATAGGCGATATGTGAGGACAACGAATTTAGTAGAAAGGAGCTTTGAAGAGGAACGCAGAAGGACAAAGGTAATTCCGTGTTTTTTGACTGAGAAGTCAGCTTTAAAGTTAGTTTTCTCAGTCCTTATTAGGGCAGCCAAAAGATGGCGTAGGGTAAGTTTTACCAAGACAGAGCTTAACTGTTTGGATAGGTTAAGAGAGGAATTAGGGATTAAAGAGAAGTTTCAAGATATACAGGAGTTAAAGGAGGTATGTTAATTTATATGGTTGGCTACCCTTTTTACAGGAAATTTGGGACTTGACCTGACCAGTTTACTTAGGTTATAAGATAAGATTTGGGAGGGTAAGCCCATTGCAAGTTTCTAAATTTACACATGTAAGGGGACAGTACCAAAAGTTTTGAGTAAATAGTGAATCTTTTACTAAATTTTTTTGGGAGGAAATAAATGGTTAAAAAATCAATTCTTCCTTCTTTTACTTTTTCTCTGGTGGTTATTTTTACTTTCCAGCTTTTATTTGTCCAGCAAAGTTTCGCCAGCTCACCCAAAGGATATCCTGCCTGCCGCTATGCTAAAGAATATCCATGGGAGAAATTTGTTTCTCCGTATAAAGGGGATAATGACCTTTTAAGGATAAAAAAAATTACCGAAAGCAATGAAGAGGTTTTTCTATTCCCTGACCCTATTTTAGTAGATTATGCTGCCTGCGATCTGGGACTAAATAAAATAGGTCAGCTTGCCTATCGTGTACCAGATCCTGAAGTAGATTTGATTATTTCTTTGCCAACTTTTGTCAATCTTGGTTATTATAACCTATATGCGGATAATGGCCCCACCTTAAGTGATATTCCAAAAAAGCCAAGATCGTGGCAAATATCAGGGCATACTCATAAGGAAAAATTCCTTAATATTGGAGGTGGAAAAGGATTTTTAAAATTTGACAGAGACTATTCCAAAGTTAATGGCCGGGAATCAGTTGGCCAATCAGCATATGGCTATGTTATTTTTAAATACTCTGATGAGCGCGATATTGTTTTAAATTACGGTGATAGAATTGTTATTGATATAAGCTACGGGGAAAGCTCAAACACAGGAAAAGTAAAGTACTCTCTTAGTTCAGTAGAGTCAATGTTAGCAAGATTTGTCAAAAGCTTTGCCGCTTATTCGGAAAAATTACTAAATGATGCGGCAAAACCTAAAAAGAAGAAAAACTACTGGCAGATAACCCTGGTATGCTCCCATCCTGACTTTAGATCAAAGCAAAACATTGTTGGTGAGACCTATATGCCATCAAGCATTAGTATAGCGGGAATAGTTAAAGACGAGAATGGAAATCCTATCCCTGGAGCTATTGTAAAAATAATGGAGCTGAAGGTAAGTGCGGTAACCAATAAAAATGGAGAATATAAAATCTCAGTCCCAACAAAGGGAGAAAAGCCATTTAGCCTGAGTGGATTTAACTTTGTGCTTCAAAAAAAGATTACCAGTGTTGGAATTGAAGCCAGTATAGGTGAGAAATTTATTTCTTTTCCTTTCAAGGATGGGATAAAGCAAAAAATCCCAATTAAAATAAAGGTAGTTGATCAGGACCTAAAACCTTTAAAAAAAGGATCGGTTTCCTTAGAGATAATTGATTCAGAAAAGCTTCCCTTTATTTCTATAGAAAAGGACAGTGGGTTTTTAAACAGAAAAGGAAAATACTCAACCTTTATACTTACACGAAAACCTGAGGAAAACAGGGATTACGTTTTCCTGAAGGATGTTCCTTTGAAATTAGCTTTCAGGATTAGGGTAGAGGATGAGGAGGGTAATTTTTTAGGAGATAAAAAGCTAACCTTTCCCCTTGGAATGGCACTTCTTCATGGCTGGACAGTAGGACCTGATATGAAACCAAGGTACGAGCCAGATCCACCTGTAGTTTATCCAAAGACTTACTATCTTGCAAGCCAGGCAAGTCCTGAGGGAGAGTTTTATATTCTGGTAAGAATACCCTCTTCTACAGAGCGTAAGGCAAAGGAGATTTATCTGAAATGGACAGATGCCTGCCATTTGCCTCTTGAGCTTCTTCTTAAAAAGCCTTTAAAGGCAGGAGAAAAAATAGAGGTTAGAAAAGGAAAGGTGGATATTTTAACACCTGAAGAACACGAGCGCAGGATTAAACAATGGGTAAGAGAGTTTTTGCAGGCTATGGGATTTGATAATGGATGCCTGAGTAACACCCTTTCCAACCTTCAAAAACTTCCCGTACGATACAATGTTTCCGGGGCAACTGTTCCTCATTATGCAAGAGGTGGATTTGAGTCAGTAGGTCATATTGACATTTTTGATAGTGATACGGAGTACTGGGGAACTAAAGCATTTAAGGGTGTAGATCCACCTTATACAATTTTATTTCATGAAATGGGACACTTTGTTCATAAACAGATGGTGGATAAATGGATAGAAGCCTGTTTATGGGATAAATTTTATCTCGGAGCAGAGCATTCTACCTGGAGGCCACCTAAGGCAAAGACAGAAAAGGGGAAGAGGATTACCTCTTTTTATGAAAATACCGCTGATTTTTTTGCCTATCTTATGTATAAATTTTTAGATAAGCACCATCCTGAGTTTAAGGATTCTATTTATTATGACCCGGGTTATCTTGAGGATTTTGATACTACCAAAAAAGCTATGGCAGCCTTAGCTTATGGTTATGGTGGATGCAGGGTGGAGGGTATTCAAACAACGTTTTTGAGGTGTCTTTACGGTAATTTTGTAAAAACATCTCCTGCCAGAGTATTTGGAGATTATCTTAGAACAATGGATTCCTTTAAACGGGAGTCCTGGATATTAAGATGGGTACCAGCCCGCAATATTGGTGAATGGGTGCAGATGAAGAGAAAATACAAAGGTATGCAGGGGGAAATCTGAGACTTTTGGCCAAAAAATTCAGAATCAGGGAGTGCGATACTGGAATTACGGCTTATGCTCAGGGTAATCTCAAGATTAAAATTAATCAAAATTCTTATCAGCTTAAAGAAGGTGTAGATGGGATGGTTAGTTTAACACCTGGGGATACTGTGCAAGTTAAGAAAGGTGCTAGTATTATTCACATCAATGATCCTAAAAAAGGTGAAAGATCCTATCTTTTTGTTAAAAAAGGAACAGTGTTTCAATTTTTATCCTTTAGAGAAATAAAAGTTATACAGGGAAAAGTTGCCTTTCATGGTCCCATCATTATTCAAACTGCCAGTGCTACTATCCAGCCAGAAGGCACCTCAGGTGTGGTTCAGGTGAAAGCTAATGGAGAAATAAAAGTTCAGGTTGTTGAAGGTAAGGTGGATATTAAAACTTCAATAACTCAGAAGAAGCTCCTGGAAGGGCAGGAGGCTATAATAGACACCAATGGGAAAATAAAATCCATTCAATCGGTTAATCAAAACCAGATTGTTGAGTCATTTTACCAGAACGCCCTCCCGGCAGGTGTAAAGATAACAGAGTCTGCAAAGGTTTCTCAAACTGCTAAGGGGGAGGTTACATCTTTTAAGAGAAACTGGAAATGGAGTGATCCTGAGGGTAATGATCATTACTCAATCCAGGAAGGTGAATTTTATCTGAAGATAAACCCATATCAGAATATATGGTCCTGTAATCGTGGTGGGGCGGGACTTCTAACTACCGATGTTCCTCAAACTGGCACCTGGAGTGCAGAGGTTATGCTAAGGATGGCCAAGAGAAAACAGGCTACCCATACAGGGCTTGTTATCTGGAATGGAAGAGAGAAAAATCCAGTTTATGTCTTATACGTTGGACTGTATGACACTCAAAGGGTTAGAGTAGAGGGATCTTATTCAAAAACCTGTACAGGCTGGCCTGCTACTTTGAAAGCTATAAAGGGGAATAAGGGAAACTTTGATGATCCCTACAACAAAACCTCTGTATTTTTAAAGATAGAAAGAAAAGGGGATAATTACAGTTTTTATTATAGATCTCCTGATTCGAAAAACTGGAAGATGTTGGGTCAGATACTTACCAAAGATAAGTTTACCCGCATTGGCTTTATCGGAAAAAGCTGGGGAGGAAACTCACTGGAGGCAAGATTTACAGATTTTAAACTTTCTGTCCATAAAGTCTCCAAAGCTCCTCCAGAAAAGGTCCCGTCTGTTCCTGCTAAATTAAACATTATAAGACTTCACCCAACAGCTGACTCCCATGTTTTTGCCTATTCCTATCGTAACTGGAACAATGCCAACTGGGGAAAGTGGGGAATAATTGGTGCTGGATGGCAGGTACCTGGTGGTGAGAAAAGGGCATACCTAAAATTTGACTTACCAGCAGTTCCAGTCAAAAGGGCAATATTAAAACTATACCTTTACAATATCGGTGGTTCTAACACAGCAACACTTGGGGTTTACAGAGTGCTTGAACCATGGAATGAGGGGACTGATACCTATCATCCCGGAAAGGTGGAAAGAACAGCAAAAGAAGGTGAGATAACCTGGAATAATCAGCCTGTTTTTGATCCCCATCCAGTGGTGACATTTAAACCTCCTGCTGAGGTTAACAGATGGGTCTTTGTGGATATAACCCCTCTTGTAAGAATGTGGCTTTCTGGCAAACCAAACTACGGATTGATGATTAAGATGGTTGAGAGTGCACATCCTGGACTTACTGAATCTATTTATAACTTCTGGTCGAGGGAATACAAGGATGAGACAAAATGGCCTGTTTTAGAGATTGAAACCATTGACTATCCATCTAGGAAAGTCAAAAAGGAGCTTTTAGAAACGAATACTTGTACCAATATCCCTCTTACACTCCATGCATGGGACCAAGAACGACATCGCCATGGTTATTACACCTCTACGCCCTATGGCCTTTTGATAAAGGGTGGGGCATGGACGAACGGAACCCTTGTTAATGACAGGGTAGATGGCAACTATCTTCTAAGCAGGAAAACCTTTGATTTCAGTAAAGGTGGAGATGTATATATGACCATCGTGGTCCACGGCGGTGGCAAATACATGGGTGTTTATGCCACTGGGATCACAGAAGTTACGGATACCCTGTATTTTCACATGGGTCCGAAGATAACGGACATAAGGATTCCCTGGCTCACAACACAATCCTCATGGGCAGGTAGCACCGTGATTCCCGACGATGAGCCACTTTTTGTTCATCTGCACATAGCTCCAGAACGTACCTATAGCTGGTCTGTATGCAGAGGAAACTATGAAGATCGAGGCGGACAAATAATTGCCAAAAGCAATGGGACGATTTCTGAAAAGCATTGGAGATGGTTCAGAAAGGCCAGGGTGCTCATCTATTTCCTTGATAATTATGCCGGCACAGATGCTTATGTCATAGTGAAAGAGGCCAGGGTATGTACCAGCGGACGGGGGCCGAGCTATGTCTCGCCTCCCGGGTTCAACAGAGAAGTAAAGAGATTGACTCTAGTCCCTTGTCTTCAAGCTCGCCATAGGTGTTATTGGGGCGGCGGGAACCTTACCTTTTCCTGGGGGCGCATAGAGATAAATTCTTCTTCTGGACAGGTAAGGGTCATTCTAAGGGGAGTAAAGGGAGTAACTGCAACAGAGAACCATCCGCCCTATCGCCTTCAAGTATTTTATCTGGGAGTAAAACCATCGGTGGCTATCGGCAATCCCTTCTATACAGACAACGAGGGAAATTTCGACGGGATTATAGGAAGGATCTCTATCCCAGGAAAGGGGTCATTCGTCATTAACTCCAGTGGCACAGATGGAAACTGCAAGACCTATAACACAGGGGCCCGCCAGCAGTTTATAACTGAACCGTATGAATCCATAGCAAAAGAGCAGGCAACAAAGCCAGGAAACCACACGTTCTCTGGTTCGGCACAGAGAAAAGAGACTTCCGTTATGGGCCCAATGGAGTGGGACACTGATCGGATGGGGCTAGATTACTCTAACTTCGACCTACCAGAAGCAAATCCTGCGCTGTGCCGGGATGCCTGCGCACGGGATCCCAAATGCAAAGCCTGGACCTACGTGAAACCCAACACCATCCAAGGGCCCAAACCGCGCTGCTGGCTCAAATACGCCGTTCCCAAACCGAGTCACAGCACCTGCTGCGTCTCAGGGGTAAAACACTAGATACTCTCCAAGCTCAAGGTTGAAGAAGTCCATCCTTTAGTCTACTAGTAGTGATGTCTTATAATTCCTGTAAAAAGAGGGTGGCCTGAGTTATAATAAAAAACTTAACAAAAAACAAAGGAGACCACCCATGAAAAGGATACCACCAAGTGAAAAGATGTGCCAGGAGTTAGAAGCATTGGACATTCCCCAAAATTTAGCTCAACTTTGACACCTAAAAATTAAAATTTGCCTATATTTGGACATTTTTCACCTGTAATTTCAGACGTACCCACTACATTCTTCCCTATCTCAAGCACCCGTGGAGGTACAGCTATGCCTGCTGCCCTAAAACCCAGGTAGGCTTTGCCATTTAATTCAGTCCTTACTAAATAGTCGTCCCTGAAAAACGCTCTAACCTACCATTTTATCACACATTTTTCTTGAAATAAGGCTGACAAAAATGCAAAGATATGCTAAAAATCAGCTCAACACCTTGCAATTTGGGACATCAAAATGAAAGGGA